>OCVV011361158.1_pt1 | contig 36899 bp, 29 predicted proteins | sample 1539721 | NCBI WGS metagenome assembly OCVV01 (sample SAMN02144230, study PRJEB22623) | gut metagenome | biome: sheep rumen | host: Ovis aries | place: New Zealand | reverse complement strand
GAAACGAGAAAAAGAAAGCTGATAAAAGCATACGGCGAAGCAGATCGTTAGAAGCTTGCTTTGAGAAAAGAAAGCTGATAAAAGAAAAAAGAACCAAAAAGAAAATAAGAAACGCTAATGCAAGAGGGTGCGCCAAATCGTTTTGACACACCCTCATTGTCCTTTGAGCCACTGGCCGGACTCGAACCGGCGACCCACGCATTACGAATGCGTTGCTCTACCAACTGAGCCACAGTGGCAGGACTCTTTTAGAAAAAGCGTGCAAAAGTAGTACTTTTTTTTGAATTGTGCAAATTTTTTTGAAATATTTTGCATATTCGGTACAATTTTTGTACTTTTGCAAATGAAATGCGCAAAATAATTACTATACTTATCGTTTTTGGCACCTTAGTGCCGTTCCGTTTAATGGCGAATAGTCGGATAGTGGGTGAGAATATCCGGACTCTTCGTAGTCGTTATATGTCAAATGTGTCGAAAGATCGTACGGCTCAAGTATTGTCGCGACCCTACCTCGTACTACGAGATGGCGTTGCGGATAATACGGATGAAGAGAATATGATTGAGTTTAGTTTCGATGAACTTAGTCATGAGTTGCACCTATATAGTTATACCATTCATCAATTGAATGCAGATGGCAGTCGTAGCGATATGCTGTCGAGTGAGTACCTGAGAGGTTTCAGCCGCTGTGATATAACGGACTATACTTATTCCACGAATACCCAACAAGATTATACGCATTATAGTTTTCATATACCCAATGAGGATATGACTATTACGGCTTCGGGGCGCTACGAAGTAGTGGTATATGAAGACGGGGATGAGAATAATGTAGTTTTGGTAACAGAGTTTTATGTTGTATCTCCTGAAGTCCAAGTTCGTGCCAAAGTATCGCCGAATACTTCAATAGAGTTATCCGGTCGTTATCAGCAGTTGGATATATCGGTGACGGATGTCCAAGGGCAGAGTAGGAATATGGGTGATGAGTATTTCATCGTAGTAACGCAAAATGGCCGCGAGGATAATCAGGTTTATCGACCTCAACCATCCATTGTGTCGTCCAATAAACTCAGTTGGCAAAACAATAAAGCTCTTATTTTTGAGGGAGGAAATGAGTATCGCCATTTTGACACATACTCAACCTATATTGCAGGCTATAATGTGAACCGGATTACGTATTCGGAGGGTGAATATCATGCTATATTAGAGCCGGATGGCCTACGGAAAGGAAACTATATGCACGAGTATGACAATGATGGTCAGTTTGTGGTGAACGCGGAGCGAGTATTATACGATTCGGATACCGAAGGGGAGTACATGTGGGTACATTGGGTGTTGAATGTAGATAAACCTTTTTTAAATCCGGTGTATATAGTAGGTGACCTTTTTGGGAATAATTTGGATGCCGGTACAAGGATGCTCTATAACGCTGACGAGAAGTGCTATTACTTCTCTGCATTTCTGAAGCAAGGTGGATATAATTATATATACGCCTTACCGACGAGCGGCAGGCGTATATCTTTAGAGGAAACCGAAGGTTCTTATTGGCAGACTCAGAATGAGTACCGCATTTATGTATATCGTCGCCCCTTCGGCTCACGTTCCGATGAGTTAGTGGGACTATATGTCATCATCTGAGTAGTAATTATAGCTATTTTTGTCGGCTTTGTGGAAGAGTTTGGAGTAGTACTTAGAATACCGATATCGTAAGCCGGTTTTCTTTTTCCCGTATCCATATCCGTAACCATATGAGCGTCCATAGCCATATTTGCCATATCCATAACCATATCCATAACCATAACCATATCCATATCCGGATGAGCCCTCGGTAGGTGTGTCAGAGAGGATGAGACGGATTTTCTCAGGATTCTCAGAGACTTCCTCCACCTGCTCTAAGGTTTGTTTGCAGAAAGACTTGTTGGTCTGCATGCAGCGGATGACAAAGAGTCCGATATCCGCCATTTCGAGCAAGGGATAGGCATCCGGAACTAAGCCGATAGGCGATGTATCTACGATAATAAAGTCATATCGTTTACGCATTTCATTCATGAATTCTGTAAGTTTGTCGGAGTGGATTAATTCGCCCGGATTAGGCGGAATCGTTCCGGCTCTTACGATATCAAAATCAAATGGTGTTTCTGTGGCAAAAATGTCTTCCATTTTGCAGTCACCAATCAGGTAGTTTGTTAAGCCCATTCCGGACTCAATACCGAGTTTAGTATGGATATTGGGTTTACGAATATCCATATCAATGAGTAGCGTTTTGCTGCCACCGGAGGCATAAAGTGCTGCCATGTTGGTGGATACAAAAGTTTTACCATCGCCAGACTCAGTGGACGTTACGGCAATAAGCATATTGCTTTTACGCTTAGCGACAAACTCTATACGGGTTCGGATTGCTCGTAGAAGTTCGGCATAGGATGAGCGGGGGTGCGTCTTGACCAAAGTCGGGTTCTGCGACTTGGCGTGGCGTAAAATACCAATGAGTTTAAAGCGTTTAGAGAGTTTCTCTACATCCTTAGGGGTACGGACCTTATTGTTGAGAAGCTCTGATATAACGACAAGCACCAATGGGATGAGCAAGCCAAGCAATATGCAGGTCATAAAAGTGGACTTACGGTCATCGGAGTTGACGGTATAAATGGTACGAGCCTTATCCAGAATGGTGTTATCGGGGGTGTTAGAGGCTTTTTGGATTTCAGCTTCTGCCCGTTTCTGCAAGAAGAACGTGTAATAGTTATCGTCAATGCGGTAATTACGCTCAATAGCTACCATTTGGAGTTCTTTAGAAGGTAGCTTTTGGATTTCACGTTCTACTTCTTGATAGCGTCTTTGTAAATCTTGTTTCTCTATTTCGAGGGATGCTCTCATCGAAGAGACTACCTCAGCAATAGTTTGTTTAACATTATCAATATCCTTGGTGAATTTCGCATAATAAACATTCTTCTCGGTAAGTTCACCACGCTGAACACGCAGGTCATTAAGTTGGTGTACCAATGTCAAGAGCATAGGTTCCTCAATGCCGAGGGATGAAGGGGCAATCACGGCACCGGACTCCATATTGGTTTGGATGTAGTTGGTGATGTAATCGAAATAGGTCTCTCTCAGGCGGAGCGTCATAGCGTGCTGGTCATACTCGCTAAGGCGTGACATAAGTTGTCCTGCGTATGAGGAGACGTCGGTAAATTTATTTACCTGCCTGAACTCAGTCATAGCGCCTTCACTGACAGCCAGCGAGGACTGGAGTGATTCAAGCTGTTGGTTGATAAATTTGATAGAATTCTCGGCGACCTCGTTTTTTTGTTCAAGGTTCTGCTGTAGGAAAACCTCACAGAGTTTATCGAGAAATTCGCAGTCGCGGGTAGGGGTCTCGGATTGGAGCGAGATTGCAAGAATAGTAGAACCCTGAGAAACGAAGTGGGTTTGCAATGCTCCCATAAACTCGTTAGCAAGACCATCCTTTGAACGGAATTTCAGGTAAATACGTCCTGATGTCATCATTCGCTCAGCAGACGCCGGCATAATAGTTATGTCAAAGTACTGGTTAACCAGTCGCTCACCATAATTAGCATGAACCGAAAATGGATTATCTTCGTCAGTGGTGCCAATCAGCATAGAACCATCGGGCTGGAAATCCACCTCGAAGGTCATTCCTTTAGCGATATTGCTAAAGTCGTGTAACTCCACTAAAATGGGTGTATCGTGGTACAGGTTACGGGTTTTAAACCGTCCCATATTGTAGTACTCGACTTGTAGGAACGGAATGGAATCAACGACGCGCCGCATCAAGTCATATGATTTGAGGATAAATAGTTGGTTCTCCGTGTTCTTATATCCGGCATCAACGCCAAATCCCTGCATCAGTGCAGTACCTTGTCCATAGCCAAAGCCGTTTTCCTTGATGATGACAGTCGCTTGGCTGTAGTAAGTAGGCATCCACTTTCGGTTCTTGAGGATAGCAGCCCCAAAGGCAATGATAAGGGCAATGAGAAATAGATACCAGTAATTCAAGATTCGTACCACCCACTCCATGATGTTGAAGTCCATACCCTCCTCGTCATCATCTTGCTGCATAGGCGGTTGGGGGGTGTACTGTGTGTTAGCGTACTGTGCGTTTTCTCGCGCAGCGTAAGGTCCGTAATACGGATTAGTATGAATATTATCTGCCATCTTTAGTGATTAGAATTAGTCGTTTTAACTCTGTCCGCAATAGTGATTGCATAATTGACAACCGAAACTAACAGCGATACCGATGAGGTGATGAGTCCGAGCACGCCAGCATAGGACTCTACGCGCACGAAACTTGATTTGGTACGTGCTACATAAATGACATCATTCGGTTGAATATAGTAGTATTTGGAGTCTATAATGGTATTGGTGCGGATATCAAACTCCAGCACTTCCGGTTCTGCGTCACCATTAGGACGGATGATGCGGACATGCCGCCTGTCACCGCTGTTCATTAAGTCGCCGGTCATGGCGAGTGCCTCAAAGATATTGAGTTTCTCCTTATATATATAATATTCTCCGGAGTGAATATCACCAATAACGGTAAAGGTCTTATTATAAAGTGCAACCTTAACAGAGGCGTCAGGAATAAGTTCCCTAAAGCGCGCCTCGATAGTATCTTGGGCTTCCTCAACGGTCAGACCCTCAACGTGAATCGGTTTCATGTAGGGTAGGTCAATGGTACCATCTTTATAGACTATGTATGAGTTGGCGTATTGAGAGGAACCATAATTGCTACCATTGCCTTGATTGAGGATTTTACCCAAGTTGGCATCTTGGGTAATGAGGCGATAGACCAACTCGTCATTGACATGGATACGGTATGGCTGTATGGTCGAATCCTTCTCATAGACAGGGAGTTGCTTATTGTCTTTAGGGTCTTGGAGTAATCCAATGACTTTATGTCCGTAGCATCCGGACAGCATCACACTCGTCAGCACGAGCATGAGGATATGAGCGATATTCTTATTTCGTGACATAACGGCGGATAGTTTCTTCTAATGTGTAAATAAATACTCCAAACGAAATGGTTGTTGCGACAACGGAGACCGCGGTAGCGGCATTGCTGATACCGAATGTCTTGCCGGGCATTTCTCTGACATAGAGAATATCGTTGGGTTGGATATAATAGAACTCGGAGTTAATAATATCCTCGGAGCGTAGGTCAAACTCCCGAATAGTTGTCTTTCCATCTATATCTCGGATAATCTTGACTCTTGACCGGTCGGAGAAGTTCTGCAGATTACCCATTTCGGCGAGTGCCTCAAAGATAGTGAGTTTTTCTTTACGAATAGGGAATCGTCCTGACTTAACGCCAATGAGGGAGAATGTGCGTTGAACGACATTGACTTCAACGGAGATGGTGGAGTAGCCCGGAATTTCCTTGAGAAGGGTCCCTAATTGGCGTTCCATCTCTCGTTTGCACTCCCTGGTAGTCAGACCGGATACATTGATTTTGCCCAGTGTCGGGAAGTTGATATTACCCTCTTTGTCCACCAAATAGGAATAAAGGTCGGCTGTAGATTGTCCATTGACATTGCTGGCCTGTTGCAGGTAGTTATTGCGGCTCGAACCGGCATTGTACATGCTCATGATTTTTTCGTCAAGAGAATAGACATAGATGTACAGTCTGTCGCCCGGACGCAAGATATATTCCTCAAAATCCAGAGTGTCGGCATAGTGTGGAATAGTCTTGCCGTCGGCTTTCTGCATGTAATTGACTTTCTTGCTGGTAACGCAAGAAGTCATTGCTCCAAAAGCAATCATGAGCAGCAGAAGAGGCAGTAATTTTCGGATATTGCACATAGTAGATAATATTAGCGTTTTTCGTCCCAGCCAAATGGGTGTTTAGCGAGCGGAAGTTTAGCGAGGGGGTGATAATCACCGACAAGTCCGATGGGTGTAGAACGGCGGATTTCGGAGACAATCTCAATGCATGGTCGTGCTTCAGAGATTCGGAAGCCTTTGCCGCTGAGGATTTGTCGGTAGGACTCGGTATGCAGTTCGGTGAAGCCTTGTGAGAACTCAAACTCTTCTCCGTCAATGGATAAGGTTCGGTACGTCTTTTTCTCACCTTGAACGGCATTGGGTGGGAGACATTCGGAGTTGATGGATAGGAAGTAGCGCACACGCGCCTGCTTAAGTTCCAGATAGCCTGCTACACGGTCAAAGGACATCACATGTACGATATTCTTCTGAACCGGTCCGAACACCCATTGAAGCATGTCGTAGAAATGCACACCGATGTTAGTCGCTATACCGCCGGACTTATGGACATCGCCTTTCCAAGACGCATAATACCATTTGCCGCGCGAGGTGATATAGGTCAAATCAACATCATAGATTTTGTCCTTCGGTCCCGCTTCTACTTTCTGCTTAAGGGCGGCTATTTTGTCATGCAAACGGAGTTGCAGAATGGTGTAGGCCTGATGCCCCGTTTCGGCTTCCAAGTCCACCAAGTTGTCGATGTTGTATGGGTTGAGTGTCAAAGGCTTTTCGCAAATGACATTGGTGCCTAATCGCAAGCCATAGCGTATAAACGCATCGTGTGTGTAGTTCGGCGTACAGATGGAGAGCCAATGTAGCGGGTTAGCTGTGCGCATTTGTTTGGAACAAAACCGGTCAAACTGCTCATTTTCTGTAAAGAATGAGCAATCCGGGAAGGACGAATCCAAACGACCTACGGAGTCGAACTTGTCATAGGCTACCATAAGGTTATTGCCAGTATCGGCGATGGCTTTTATATGTCTCGGAGCAATATATCCGGCTGCTCCGATGAGGGCAAAGTTGTACATATCTATTTATTTAGCGAAATGTTTCTTAAAATCTTCCCAGTTGTAATAGACGCCATTAGGCCCGTCAACGGGCTTGAGGTCTAATAGTTGCCGCTCCGTTTCATTATAGAGTACCTTGAAGAGAATAGCGGGGTCATTCTTTTTGCGGTAGAAGATGAATTGGATATTCGATGCCATGGGGACATTGGTCCAACCATACCAACGATGTTCAATATCTTCCGGTGCGAGTTTCTCTCCAACACCGCTGACATTCAGCGCGGCAGAGAGTGCCAATAGGTGCACATCATGCCCAAAGCGCAAATCGGCTTCCGTCTCGTTCTGCTTGATTGCCATGTCGGCTTTAGCGATTATATCCTTAATGAGCAATTGAACGGTCGGTTGACGACGCTCGTAAAAGCCCGGGATGCGGATAAACGGTATGGATAGGTCATAAGTCAAACGCATCATCTGGCGGTATAAAGATTCATCCGAGAGGTAATCAAACGGGTTCATCGCTATATCAAAGTCCTCCGCTACATTGAAGGTATAGTAGATGGCTTTTTCCTGGCGCTCACTTAGTTCGATAGGCTCTTTAAAGAGTTTCTTAGATGTCTCTTTAGGATTAGCCGGAAACTGCTCCATCATTTTAGTGATACATTCGTGCATGTCTTTGTCGTCCACTTCTCCGGCACATGCGATGTATTTCTGCAATGTTTCGCCGCAGTCAAAATTGAATGTTGTAGCGGGTTGAAGTGCCGTAAGGGCATTGGTAAACGCGCACATGGATATGATTGAGCGCTGAATGGTCGAGGAGATGGCGTTGATAGTAAGGTCGCGCTGGAAGACAGGCGTAAAGCGTCGGTACATCCTCTGCGCGAGTAGGGCATGCTCTCTTTCCCCTTTGTCTGTCAATCGTCCGTCCATGCCGTCATAGGCTTTTAGGATAGTCTGTGCATAGGTAAGCAGGGACTCACCGGCGGGGGTGAGATTCTCCTTTTGCTGCTGTTCTTTCAATAAGTCAATAACCATACGATAGTCTTTATCTCCCCAATTAGAGCGGGAACCATGACGACCATAATGGCTAATATAAAAAGGTGTATAGCCCTTTGGTGCCGGGGTGTCATGCAGTTGTGAGGGTAGGTTAAATTCGTAACCGTGCATGCAGACTCCAGCGCGAGTCGGGTCGGTGATAATCGTTTTCCATAATGCGTCGTCAAAGGCAAATAGTCCCAAATTGACGATAAGGAGCAAGAGAGTAATAATCAGTTTTCTCATGATGCTAATTGATTGATAAGTTGTCCGCAAGCTGCGAGTATATCTTCGCCTCGTGAGCGGCGAATAGTAGTAGTTATTCCGTGTCGGGTAAGGTAGTCCCTAAATGCTATCATCCGTATTTCATCTGAAGGCTTGAAGAGGTTACCGTTGATCGCATCCACTCCTTGGTGGAAACGGATTAGGTTGACCCTGCAAGTGAGTCCCGATAGCAGTTTGACCAGTGCTTTGGCGTGCCGGATATCGTCATTAACTCCTCCCCAGCAGATATACTCGAAACTCAGCCTTCGCTGGCTTTGTGTCCCGAAATAGGTTTTTAGCATCGCTACGGTATGCTCAATAGGGTATGCCTTTTCAGTCGGCATAATGTCCTGTCGTTCCGGTGCGAATGGGTTGTGTAGTGATATTGCCAAGTGGCATTCGCATGAGTCCAAAAAGTGCTTTATCTGAGGTGTTATACCAACAGAGGAGACCGTGATGCGCTTGGGCGAAAAACCTAATCCATACGGAGCAGTGATGATGGTAATCGCTTTGAGCACTTGGTCTAAATTATCCATAGGCTCACCTTCGCCCATGAAGACGAGGTTCGTCAGTGTCTCCGATTGCGGTATGGAGTAAATCTGGTTGAGGATATCCGCGGCAGTCAGATTGCCGTGAAATCCCAATGTTCCGGTCATACAGAATGCGCAACGCATTTTACATCCTGCTTGGGTGCTGACGCAGAGGGTCGCACGGTCCTCCTCCGGCATATAGACGGTCTCTACGGCTTGAGCGACTGATGCGGTGCTCTGCAAGGTTAAAGCACAAGGGAAGAGGTACTTTACCGTGCCGTCCTGCGATACCACTTGCGCGGAAGGGGGAATGCGACCTATTGTATAGTGTTGGCTCAACGTTTCGCGCGCTTTGAGCGAGAGATTGGTCATTGACTCAAAACTCGTCACGCGTTTTTGGTAAAGCCATTGCGCTAACTGCTTACCGACATATTTGGGGAGAGATAGTTGAAGTGCTACCTCTTCTAATTCGACTAAAGTCAACCCAAATATGTTGTTTTTACTCATCCACTTTAATGGCGCGTCTCAGTCCGCCTTCCCAAGTTACATGGACTTTAGACATATCCTTTCCGGCTTTGTCCATACGCTCGGTCAAGTCTTTGATGAACTGATCTTTGGCTTGTCCGGAACGGAATTCGCGGTATTGTTTCTCGTGCATCGCGAACTCGAATAATTCTTCATCGTCTTGGCCTTTGTCCCAGCCGAGTTCAGCCATTTCTTTCTCAAATCGCGGCAGCTCGTTGGGGTAGAGTGCTTGCGGGTCACCGGTATAGAACTCGTAGCCTTTGGACTCGGCAAGTTTAACCAGTTCCGGAGCTAACTCGCCGGGCAGTTTACCGCTCTTACCTAATAACATACCCCACATAGCGGGATCCATTCGGGTAAACGGTGCTTCTCCCATGGAGCGGCTGAAGAGGTTGAAGAGTGCTGCATTCTTGACATATTGGCTGAAGGGCGTAACCAAACAGGGTGTACCCATCATCGGCCATATACGTTGCACTTCGTCAAAGAGCTCTACCAACAGTTCGTCCTCGGTAAGTTCGTGTTCACCTTTTTTGCGCAGATTGGCATTGATGGCGGCATGCATGCCCTTGAGGTCTGCCATAAGCGAACCCATCATTCCTCCCGGCAGACCGCAGCCTACCAATAAAGAGGTCATCAAACTATTCTTGGGGTCAATCCAGTAGCCGAGGAAGTCATCTATAAAGGATTGGGTCAAGGAGCGTGCCTGCATATAGGCTTTCATATTGATATCTTTGACTTGGAACCCAGCGTCTTTGAGCATCGCCTGAATGGTGATTACATCGGGGTGAACCTTACCCCAACTGAGCGGCTCCATAGCGACATCTAACACATCGCAGCCCGCTTTGGCTACCTCAAGCATCGATGCTACCGAGAATCCAGGACCTGTATGACCGTGGTATTGGATGATGATATCGGGGTGTTTCGCCTTAATCGCTTCCACGATTTTGCCTAACGAAACGGGTCTGCCGATACCTGCCATATCCTTTAGGCAGAGTTCTTGTGCACCACCGGCAATCAGTTCTTCCGCTAAATTGACATAATACTCTACGGTATGTACTTTCGAGTAGGTCATACACATCGTAGCCTGCGCGGTCATACCCGCTTCTTTTGCCCAACGGATGGACGGAATGATATTACGCGGGTCATTCAGGCCACAGAAGATACGGGTAATATCCGTCCCCTGAGCGTGCTTAACCTTATACATCAACTGTCTGACATCTGCCGGAACGGGATTCATCCGTAAGGCATTGAGACCACGGTCAAGCATGTGTGTCTTAATCCCCGCCTCGTGAAAAGGCTTGGTAAAGGTGCGTACTGCCAGATTGGGGTTTTCGCCATAGAGTAGGTTGACTTGCTCGGAAGCGCCACCGTTAGTTTCCACGCGGTCAAAACAGCCCATCTCAATGATTACAGGAGCAATCTTAGCGAGTTGGTCACGACGAGGTACATACTTACCGGAAGACTGCCACATATCGCGGTAAACGAGCGAGAATTGGACTTCCGGTTTCTTAATTAGTTTAGCCATAGTATTTGTTGTTAATCATTAATTTCTGCCAAAAAGCGCGCAAAGTTATAAAATTTTTTGGATATTTGCAAAAAAAAATGTACTTTTGCAGCACTTTTATAGAAATCATTATGGAAAGACAAGTACGCGTACGCTTTGCCCCGTCACCGACAGGGGCTTTACACATCGGCGGTGTTAGGACTGCCTTGTATAATTATCTATTTGCCCGCCAACATAACGGCGTGATGTTGCTTCGAATTGAAGATACCGACTCTACACGATTTGTAGAAGGAGCGGAGCAATATATAATAGAGGCGCTTGATTGGTTAGGCATCGGTATAGATGAGGGTATTTCCTTGGATGCTCCTAATGGCAAAGGTCCTCATGGCCCATACCGTCAGAGTGAGCGCCGTGAAATATATCATCAATATGTCAAGCAACTGATTGATAGCGGTCATGCTTATTATGCCTTTGATACGCCTGCCCAATTGGAGGCTAAACGTGCCGAGATTCCTAATTTCCAATATGACGCACGCACGCGTTTAGAAATGGTCAACTCACTGACGCTCTCCGCCGAGGAGGTGCAACGACGCATTGCTGCCGACGAACAATATGTCGTTCGCTTTAAGGTGGAGCCTAACGAGGATGTCACCGTCCACGACTTGATTCGCGGCGATGTCGTGATCAATTCTAATATTCTGGACGATAAAGTGCTCTATAAATCTGCCGATGACCTGCCTACCTATCACCTTGCCAATATCGTTGATGACCATTTGATGGAAATCAGCCATGTTATCCGAGGTGAAGAATGGTTGCCTTCCGCCCCTTTGCATGTGTTGCTCTATCGGGCATTCGGTTGGCAAGACAGTATGCCGGAGTTCGCGCATCTGCCGTTGTTACTCAAACCCGATGGCAATGGCAAACTCTCTAAACGCGACGGTGACAGACTCGGCTTCCCTGTCTTCCCCTTAGAGTTTCATAATCCTAAAGACGGTTCTGTTAGTTCCGGTTACCGCGAGAGTGGATATTTCCCGGAAGCGGTCATCAATTTCTTGGCACTCTTGGGATGGCATAATAGTTCCGACCAAGAGATTTTCTCCATGGAAGAACTGATTAAACAGTTCTCTTTAGACCGTGTTTCCAAATCCGGTGCCAAGTTCGATTATGAAAAGGGCAAATGGTTCAACCATTACTACCTCCAACTTAAGTCCAATGAAGAACTTGCCGAGATGTTCATGCCGGTTCTAAAAGAACACCTCGATGAATCGATATATCCAAATATCGATAAATCGATGGTAGCCAAAATCATCGGTCTGGTTAAAGAGCGTGTTAACTTTGTGCCCGAACTATGGGAGCAAGTTAATTTCTTCTTCGTTGCCCCGACGGAGTATGACGAGAAGAGCCTTAAAAAACGTTGGAAGGAAGACTCTCCCCGACATATGCGTGAGTTGCTGCAACTCTTGGAGGATAATACAACCGATGCCAATTGGAATGCCGAGAGTTTAGACCAGCTCGTTTTACCGTGGATAGAGCAACAGCAGTATGGGTTAGGTATTGTTATGAATGCCTTCCGTATCTGTTTAGTAGGCGCAGCCCGTGGTCCGCATATCTGGGAGATTACCGATGTACTCGGACGAGAAGAAACCCTCTGCCGCGTACGCAGTGCCATCTCCCGTCTGGCGTGATATAAGCAGTAATTATCACGGATGTCACTGATTTCCGAGTGCTTCCAATGAAGTGAAAAGTATCCGATTATTAAGATTTCTGCATGGTATCTCGTCGGGTATTTGTCTCGTATGTCTCTCGAACGTGACAGGTGAGCGCGAAAAGTGACGATTATTAAGAATATCGGGCAACCAATTACGGCTGCCCGATATTCATAGATTCACTCATTCATAGACTCACACATCCTTGTGTATTCAACAGACAAAGATACAGTCTCCGCGCTTGCGCGGTGGCTTCGAATGAATGTAAGAGCGAAAAAATCATAAAGAGATTACAACCCTAAATCATTCTTCAAACGGATAGCAAATTTATCCGCCCCTATAGAATTTAGGTGTGAGCAATTATAGTATAAAGAATCTGCACGGAAATCTGCATCATCCAGATAATTATAATACTCTACCGGATAATAAACTCTCACACTATCAACTAAATCATATAGATTTTTGATCCCTTGCGGACGAGTATTTTGCACATAACAATCGGCGCACGGACATGTAACGGCTATTAATCTAATATTATTATTGTAACAGACTTTTGCTAACTCAATAAAATATTCTTTAAACTCGTTATAACACAAAATCGTAGTGTCATTGGTCCATGTAATTTTTGTTTCTATTACCCCTTCTTCAAAATATTGACTACGCCCTTCCAATTTATTATATCCTAAAGAATCAACATGAATGTCTTTCCAATATTTAATTCCCATTTTATTACTCAAAAGGGCTGAACTATAAATAAGATTTTGAGGAAATACATCATATGGAGTGTTCATATATTTCGTATACATGTATAGATATTCTTTTCTTCCTTCCGAAAGTTCTTTTTCATAATGTGGAGACTCATAAGGCATCGCGTACCCTAAAGGAAAGATAACCGTTTTTAGATTAGGCATTGTAGAAAATAATTGAGCAGCTAATTTTGTATCCCAATATATCCATCTTCTTCCGCTAATAGCAAAATCAAAAACACTATCTCCCATTAAGTACGGATTTATACTATTGTCAAAGTGTGAATGTCCAATGAGTAGCGTCTTTATAGCATGGTTGTTTTTGACATAGTTATATTTATATGAATAATCATTTACAATATTTGCTTTAGTCATTAAAAACTCTGCTAACATCCATGTGCAACAGAACACTATTGTGACAATAAATATGTTTAGAACAAATCTTTTCATAAACTAAAATTGGAAATATATGAAATCAACAGCCCCGCCTCTGGAAACAAAGATAAGAAGCAGGAAAAGGGCATATAAAAGAATATGAACTATTTGCGGAATACGTTTATTTTGCGTTTCTAATCCATGCTCTTTGTTTCTTTGTATCCATTCAGCAACAAGCATTACCAAAATAAATATACAATTAGCAAGGAATTGCCCTTTGCCATTCCAACTAGGTTTTGCAAATAATGAGATATCGCACATTCCTTCTAAATAGTGAACTAAAGTAGGTATGCTAGGAGCCCTGAAAATAATCCACCCCAACACGACAAGCGCAAATGTCAGCAGTATTTGTCCACATTCTTTCCACGTCGGGAAAAGGCGTCCTTCGGCTACTTGGTTGGTGTATTTGCGGTTCTTGCCAAGGAGAATGAGAGGCAAGAAAAGCAAAGCATGATATGCGCCCCAAGCTATGAAGGTCCAATTGGCACCATGCCAGAAGCCAGAGAGAAGGAAGATGACAAAGGTGTTGCGGACTATAATCCATTTCTTGTAACGGTCGGGGTACTTAATGTGCGCAGGGATTTCCGGACGGGAGCCGCCAAGCGGAATATACACGTAATCCCGGAACCAAGTTGTAAGCGAAATATGCCAGCGTCTCCAGAACTCTGCTATGTCACGCGAGAAATACGGATTGTTGAAGTTGCGCATCAGTTTGATACCAAAGAGTTTGGCTGTTCCTATTGCTATGTCTGAATAGCCGGAGAAATCGCCGTAGATTTGGAACGTAAAGAGAATAGCTGCGAGGAGTAAGGTAGAGCCGGTTTGGGTGTCATATGTTGCCCAGACTTGATCTACGTAGGTAGCGCAGTTATCGGCTACCACTATCTTCTTGAACAAGCCCCAGAGGATTTGCCGCATTCCGTCTGTCGCTTGGTCATACGAGAACGTGCGTTTTTGCAGGAACTGCGGCAAGAGGTTGGTGGCTCGTTCAATAGGTCCGGCGACTAACTGCGGAAAGAACGCAATGAACGCAAAGAAGGCAATAATATCTTTGGTTGGTTCTATCTTTTGGCGATAGACATCTATCGAGTAACTCAGGGCTTGGAAGGTATAGAACGAAATGCCGACAGGGAGAATGATTTTGAGCAACAGGCTATCCGTGCTGATGCCGAACAACTGTCCGAACTCCGAGACAAAGAAGTCATAGTATTTGAAGACCGCGAGGATACCGAGGTTGAGGACGATATTGGCAATCATCCATGCTTTGGCTTTATGGCTGTCCACAGATTGACCGGATGAAACGGATTTGCCGATAAGCAGACCGCTACCCCATGAGCAGAAAGAGGTGAAAGCAATCAGCAACAGGAAACGCCAGTTCCACCAGCCGTAGAAAATATAACTGGCGACAAGGACAAAGGCGTTTTGGATGCGCAGTGCCGTTTGTTCGCTCACATGCCAATAATGAAAGAGCGAGTAACGCGGTCCGTTTGTGCCGGAGGGCGTCAGAAACCAATAGAGCAGAAACACTATCGGCAGAAAGAATGCAAATTCTAAACTATTGAATAGCATGATTGATAGTAATTACGCATTGGGCATACTATCAATCGTGGCGATAAGAAAAGTGCGAGTTTCTTATCGCGTTACCAAGGCAGTGTCAGAAAGGAGCCTTCGTCCATCCTAAGAAACTCACACTAAACGTGTAAGCATCTATTACGGATGAACAAGGCATACCTTTACAGCACAAATATTTTGTGCATTAGTATGCTGCCTATTTATTATTTCGACTGATTATTCCTTTTAAGCTTCTGACACTTTCGGTAAACGCGAAATAATAGTAATGCTTTGTTATTATTTAATTAGCGCACGCTTGCGCTTGTCTTTATGTCATTTATCTCCTAATATAACGTTAGCGAGGGACGATGGTTATTTTCGGCTGCAAAGGTACTGCTTTTTATTGAATTATGCAAGTATTTTTTGCTTTTTTACAACTTTAGGGGCAATTTTTAGCATAGTCAGAGGCGTTGTGAACTTTGCAACGTTAAGAGAGTACATCTATTAAGAGGTCAAAGCAAAAGTGTGTAACATGCTGATGGTAAGGTGATGTCATTACATGCTCTTGTAGTGCTCTAGTAATGCTCTAGTAATGCTCTAGTAGTGCTCTAGTAGAAATTAGGGAGTGGAACCGTTAGGAATTGATGTGGTCAAGCGCGTTGAGAATAAGGTGTGGGGAGGGGTAGGCGTTCAGGTCTGAGAAACGGACTTTCAGGCCGAGGCTTTCCGGCAAGGCATCGACACGGCAGAGGTAAAAACGCGTATGCCGGTGCTGGTGGGATGGCGTGTGCGTTAGGGAAAGAAGGGGGGCTCTTTCCAGGAGACCGGGATTCCAGGATTCCGGGGGTCCAGGATGCCGGGTAGCCGAGTTATCGGAGGTTATCTGAAATTATCGGAGGTTATCGGAGATTATTGCGCCTGAAAGACTAATGTATTGGACGCGGTTTAGCGCTATTATCAGAGGTGGGGAGTGAAATGTGAAAAATAAAAAGAGAAGGGGGAAAGTACAATTTTGCGAAAAAAAGTATAAAAAACTTGCAAATGTCAAAAAAAAATTGTATCTTTGCAGCGAAATCTAAAAATACGACAGACGGCTTTTACTATCAATTGGTATAACTCTATGAGTATAAGGCGTTACAGACATAAACCTAAAAACATTGTATAATCAAAACTGTTTATGCAAAATGCACTATTAAAGTATTAAATAACAATAGATTACAAGTGTTGTTGGCTGTTTTTGGCGGGCACTAATGTAAATATATCTGTGGATAAATAATATTACTCATCTGCAAATTACTCATCTGCGAATTAATCTTATACTATAATTACATCTATGAACAAGTCTTATTCTGAGTTGCGTAACATCGCATGGAATGCCCTTAAAGGTCATTGGGCAGAAGCTATTGTGGCTTTCGTTTTATACGTTGTATTGGTTACCCTTGCAGCCTCGACATTTATTGGCGGTCTATTGGTATTGCCGTTGGAATTAGGTTTCGCAGTGGCCATGATGAAGTTCCTGCGCGGCGATTATCGCTCGGTGGACAATCTCTTTGCGTCTTTCAGTTCCTATGGTCGCAACTTAGGTGCGGTGTTTATGGTTAAGTTATATACCGCTTTATGGACAATGCTCTTTATTATTCCAGGTATTATTAAGGGCTATGCCTACGCTATGACCTATTTCATTATTGAAGATGAACCGGAACTCACTATTGATGAAGCGATAGAGAAGAGTATGGTCATGATGGACGACCATAAGTGGGAGTTATTCGTATTAGACCTTACGTTTATAGGCTGGTACCTCTTGGTAATCTTGTCCGGAGGTATTGCCGCTCTTTGGGTAGGTCCTTATATACATGCGGCGCATGCAGCTTTCTACGAGGAGATAAAAGATTCCGTAGTTGAGGTGGGGCATGAGGACACTGCAGCTCTGTAGGGCCTCGGCGGGTACGGGAAAGACCTATACCCTCACGCATAAGTATGTTGATTTGCTGCTCAAACACGGGCAGTCTTATCGCTCTATCCTTGCCATCACCTTTACTAATAAGGCGACGGCAGAGATGAAAGAGCGTATATTGACCTTGCTGTTGGAGGAGTCACGCTCTAACTCTGTCTATCAAGAGCGCGCTAAAGCCCTCTTTAAGGCGGTATTAGAGGACTTTGACAACCTGCATGTGATGACGATTGACAGTTTTCTGCAGTCGCTCATGCGTGGGCTTGCCCTTAAGTTAGAGAAAGCGGCGGGATATTCCGTCGATTTGGACTTGGAGCACGCATTGACAACAGCGGTGGACCAAATAATGACCTCGCATATCGATGAGCAAGAAGGCTTGCGTGAGGTTATTATGCAGCATTTATCGTACCAACTGAGTAGTGCTGCCAACTGGGATTTTCGCGCCGGAACCATCAAATTAGCGAAACAACTATTCGTAGAGTCCGTTCAGAAAGCGGAGTCTGAAGGACAAGTGGTCTTTGACCGCGACAAAATAGAAGCCTACATCAAAGAACTTAATGACCTAATTAGGGCTGAAAAAGATGATATTGCAACCCAACGCCTGAAAGTGACCGCCGAGCACCTCAATGACATGATTCTGCTCTCCTATGTACGGCACCAAATCAATGCCAACCAGGCTGCCAATAATAGTATTCTTTTGGCGAACACGGCTGCTGTACTCAAGCGTGAACTGCAAACCGGTGATGCGGATTTTATCCTTGAAAAAGCCGGTATTCGGTATAAGCATATTCTTATTGACGAGTTTCAAGACACCAGTGACCTTCAGTGGTACAGTATCGTGGCACTCGTTAAAGAGATATTGGCGGGCGGGGGAACGACGCTAATAGTGGGAGATGTCAAACAGAGTATCTACCGCTGGCGCAACGGAAACTGGCATATCATGGAAGAATTAGGCGATAATGACGATTTGAAGCCCTATCTTGCGCCGCCTTCGCCTGCTACGACATTAGTTAAGAGCCGCCGTTCATGCCGAGAGGTTGTTCGATTCAACTTAGAGACTTTTCGCCGCATTGCCGCGCAATATCACTTCTATGATGAGGGCTATAACGGAGCAAATTTGGAGGACTATTACCTTGCCGGCGAGCACGAGGGGGGCTATGTCGAGATGCGATATTATCCCCGTTTCATTCGCAAAAACAAAGATTATCCCGAACTGACGACAGCCTTGCAGCAAAAGGCGATGGTGCATGATATGTTCCAAACCATCGAAACACTTTTGGCGCACGAATCAGTCCGGCCACAAGATATTCTTATTTTGCTGCGAAATAATAGAAGCAATGACTTGCTGTCATCGGTCTATGACGAGTTGATGCAGAATGGGGAAGCCTGTCTCCATCTGAGGCAACATAAGCCCGTTTCGGGAGATAGTTACAGGCTTGAAAGTTCTACGGCGGTGCAGGTCATTATCGCTGCGCTGCGATATATAGCGGATAGAGACGAGGCATCCGGCTATCTCATAAAACTCTATGAACCGTCAGCACCGATAGCCGAGTTGGCAACTATAGACCCAGCTATTCCATTAACCATGCTGATAGAGGAAGTTATTAGCATCTGTCTTTGTCCCGAAGGACAATATAAGGGCGAGGATATCGCCTATATCAATGCTTTTAGGGATAAGGCACAAGGCTATGTCACGCGCTATGGCTCAGACCTAAAGCAGTTCTTGCAGTACTGGAGTGATACCTTGCATGATGATGCCATTCCGACTGTCAATGCCGGCGAGATACGAGTTATGACCATTCACTCTTCCAAGGGTTTGGAGGCACCTTTTGTCTTCATTCCTTTCTGCTCTTGGCCGATGGAAGAGGATGGTAAACATCAGGCGATTATTTGGGGGAAACCTTCTGTCCATACACCTAATGCCTTACCGCTTATTCCGCTCACGAACAAGAAGGATTTGCTCACTGCCGGATACGAGGAACTGTATCAAGAAGAACATGCCGAAGAGCGTATTGACAATACCAATCTTCTATATGTTGCCTTTACCCGTGCGGCACAGCATTTGTATATATACTGTGACAAACCTTTAACGGTCTCGGAACTCAAACCTAAGAAAAAGGAAGCCACAGCGGATATCATGGATGTTGCGAGTCTGCTATTAGATGCTTACCAATGGCGAGAAGAACTCTTAAATACGGTCAGGGATTTTCCCGAGAAAGGAGTGCGCTATTTGATTAAGACGCAAGGCGAACCGACTATCTATCCGCCCAAAACCAAAACGGCTACCGATGAGCCTTTCGCATTTAACAACGCAACGCCCATTTCCGCTTCATTCTATTGCAATACGCGATCCGTTCAATTCCGGCAGTCCAAAGAAGCCATTGATTTCGTCTCTTCCGACAAGTATTCAGCCCGTGATTTTGGCAGCCTCTGTCATGATATACTGTCTCATATTATCCTTGCGGATGACTTATCCCGCGTGATAAGTGCCTTCTGGGCGAATGGCGACATCGATTCATTGGAAACCAAAGAGCATATAGAAGCGCAAATACAAATGATGTTCGCCCATCCGGAGGTTACTGATTGGTTCAGCGGGCGATATAAGGTTTATATGGAGCGCACTATCCTTGCCGAGCAAGAACAGCGCCCCGACCGCGTTATGGTGATGGGTAAGAAAGCCATTGTTCTTGACTATAAGTTCGGCACGCATGAACTCCCTGCCCATCTGCGGCAAGTCAGCAACTATATGCGGCTTATGAAGCAACTGGGTTACGAGGAGGTAGAGGGCTATCTCTATTATGCCGAAAAAGATTACCTCAAACCCGTTAAATTACCGTGATACCATGAATTCATTTCTCCATATAGTGACTGAGAACCTCATCAAACGAGTAGGACCGGATAACCTGCGTGATTATTGTGTCGTGTTCCCGATGCAGCGTGCGGGTGTATTTATGAAGGCGGAACTGAGTACATGTTTGGCGCAACAGACCAATCAGCCTGTCATGATTCCCGAGTTCATGACGATAGACAGTTTGGTCGCCGAACTCAGTCAACTGCAAGCTGATGATGAACTGCTCTCTATCGCCATCCTGCACAAGCGTTTCTGTGAACTGAATAAGGTTTCTTTGCCCTTAGATGTTTTCTACGGATGGGGGGCTCAGTTGAGGACGGACTTTAGTAATATCGATATGGCACTGATTGATGCCGACGCCCTATTTGCTAACTCAATGGAAGCACACCAATTAGAGCGTTTAGCGTTAGATAAAACGGTGCTTGACAGACTGTCCTTGCTCTTTGATAATAAAGTTGCTTCAACCTCCTCAAACTCCTATAAGGCAGACTATGAGCGTATTTGGGCTTCGCTTCCTCAACTTTACAAGCACCTCAATGCAACCCTGCTGACACTACATCAAGGGTATAGTGGTGCGCGGCTAAGGTGGGTGGTAGAACATAGCGAAGAGGTGCTGGCTAAACTTTCCGGCAGGCACTTCGTATTTGTAGGCTTCAATTATCTTCACAAAGGGGAGTTCGAGCTCATGAAACTCATTCAGGACAATGACCCTGAGACGCTGTTCTATTGGGACTATAATCCTTCCTTTGTCACTAATGACGATGCCTATCGCTTTATTCGTGAGCACATGAAAACCTTCCCCAATGCTGCTCCGATAACCGGTGATAATCAGGTGGAAATGAATGTCATTGCTACTTCCGGCGCATCTACCCAAGCGCAGTATGTGCATGATTGGTTATCGGCTCATACGACGGGACAAACGGGTATCGTCATAGCCGATGAGGCGTTGCTCGAACAAGTCATTTATGCACTGCCGCCGGGCACCACTGCCAATATCACCAAAGGTTATCCCTTACGCAATACCAAAGTCTATGCCGACATCAATGCCTATATGGAAGACGAGAGCCATACGCTTGCTTCTCTCCTTGAGACGGATATTGTGGCACCCGCTAAGCCGAGTAGGGCAGAGGACCAAGAAGAGCCGGAGATGACCTGGACACAGTTACTCTCGGCGGAGTCTATATACCAAGCGCGCCAAAGGGTAGAGCGTTTGCTCTTCCTTATGAATGAGCAAGAATTAGCAGGCATATTAACACCTTCTATTATCCGCAATCTGCTGCGTCGGGTATTAGATATGGTGACGCTGCCTTTCCACGGTGACCCCAAGACCTCGATACAGATTATCGGTGTGCTCGAAACGCGTTTGCTTGACTTTGATAATCTCTTGATTCTGAATGTCGAAGAGGGAGTTATCCCTAAGGCCAATAAGGACATTTCGTTTATCCCTTATTACCTTCGGAAATACTACAACATGGAGACCCATGATGAGGCCGCTGCGGCATATGCTTACAATTTCTTCAGGTTACTCCGTCGCCCTAAGAACATCACCTTGATGTTTGCGCAGGCCTCTGCCGGCAGCCAGCAAAAGAATATGTCGCGCTTCCTCATGCAGATACTGACTTCACCCGACTATAAGGTGACCAAGTCGCGCATCGTTGAAAATACCCATGTCCTCGCTAAGGAGGTGATCGTCAATCCCGAAGCGATTATTCATTGGCACCAGAAAGGGAAGATTTCGCCTTCTGCGATAAATACCTACATCGCTTGTCCGCGTCAATTCTACCTGCGGGAGATTGAACATGTACGAGAAAAGCAACCACAGACTGATGTGATGCCCAATAATGTGCTCGGTTCACTCGTCCATGCCACTATTCAGCAGGCTTATATAATGATGCATGCTTCGAAAGTAAAAGTCGCCGAGCTGACTGAACCGAATATGAATGAGCTACTCACGAAAGCGTTGAATTGTGCTTACGCTCAAATCAACAGTGAGCTCAGTGAGGACGAAACACCGTATCGACTTGACGAACATGAGGTAGAGAACCTCGTCGTTCTTACTCATGCGCGCAATGTGTTGAAAAAAGATGCCGCCTATGATGCGTTGGAGATACTCTCTATGGAAAAGTGGCACGAGTACCTGCTCAAAGTCGCGACTTTTTCGGGCGAAAGAATAATTCATGTACAAGGAAAAATAGACAGGGTGGATAGGGTAGTGCTGGATGGTGTTCCGACCCTGCGCGTGCTGGATTATAAGACCGGATCCCCCACCTCCGCTAACAAGGATTATAATCGGCAGACCCAATTGTATTGTTTGATGGGCAATGAGGACGCAATGCCCGTGCTCATGTTTACACGTTCAGGTGAGGTTATAGAGGTAAAGCAAGAACCTGATTTTAAGGAGACTATTGACCGACAAATTGAAACTATCTATAACGACCAAGACTTTAAGCAAGTGGACGAAACGCAATGTAAGGGCAATGCCTACTGTACCTTTAGGACTATTTGCCATCGTCCGGATAGGTAGCACCTAACCATGGGTATTTGCTCGCTAAGACCTTCCACTGCTCTTCTGCTTTGGCACGGAAGGATTTATAATCTGCCGTAGCGGGATGAAGTGGTCTATGGTTGAGCGCTTTGCGGGCTGCCAATATCCGCTGCAGTTCCTCTCTATCCTCCTTACTAAAATAGCTTTCCTCCAGTCTCTCCCAAATATAATCAACGGCTTGCTCGGTTGGATGGCACATGTCCGTGTCGTAAAACCGATAATCGCGTAACTCATCCATCATAATCTCATAGGCTGGAAAATACGGTCGTCCTAACGCCTCTACGGCAAGAAGCAATGTAGCTTTGCTCAATTGGTTCTCATGTAACCCGTCTGCCTTATGACGGATTGGAGAAACGGTAAAGAGCACCGTCTTATCCCGTAGCACACCTTCCTTCAATAGTGGAGACCATGTTTCTACAATTTCTTCCACCGCCACTTTTCTTTTACGGAATGTCGTTGCCGGCAGTTTATGGCAGTTGGCCACCACCTGACCGTTTTGCTCATAAACCCATGCCGACCCGAAAGTGATAATCACCACATCTGCTTCTGCTAAGGCTCTACATCCTTGTTGGTACGCGGCATTGATAGCAGCCAAGGTCTCTTCCGTTGTCGGGTAGGAAAAAACGCCGTGGTGCAACATCGAGTGCCATAATCCGTCATGATAAATGAGGTCTACTGTCGAAAATGGCTTACCAGCTATGAGTCTATTGATACAAGCCGCTATGCTCATGGGGTTATAGAGTGTACCGAAAGGATTGCTGCTTACCTGTAGTCCCCTTGCTTGCATGCGCGCCACCATTTCGTCCGCGAAACACGAACCTAATAGCAGTATCTTGCTCTTTATGCTCAGGAGCGGTAATTTCCTAATCTCTATGGGGGTCTGCAATATCATGATTGGCAGTTTACTTTTGAGGAGCGCCGTTTAACTTCTTCCAGTTGATGATACCATAGGTTGCATTAATGCACCAGAAAGCGTATTGTGCAGTCATGCACCAGTCACCGGCTCGTGCCCATAGCACCACTTGCAGCACATCAATCGCGAGCCAGATGTACCAATGCTCGCTGAACGCCAAAATCATCAATAATTGCGCAGCAATAGCCGGCACGGTGGAAAAAGCATCTAAATACGGCTGAGCGTCATTAGTGAAGTGCTTCATGAGCGCACCTACGGCAATGGATATGATGATGGTCAATGTTCCCAAAACCAATAGTGCCTTATGGGAAAGGGAACGGGTTTGCACCTCGTTGCTGTTGGTTTGCAAGCGGTGATACCATACCCACAAACCGTAAAACTCTGTGATGAGGTAGAAGATATTGAGCCCGAAATTGGCGTACAAACCATTCATGTAACAGATGATACCCGCTGTGACCGTTTGGATAAAGCCAAAGAGGTAGAACCATATATTGCCATGACTGCATAGCACTACAGCCGATATACCGAAGAGACCGCTCAGTAGCGACAACCATGTTGTTGGCGTTTCGCTGGTAACAACGTACTTCGCTAAAAAGAATGCCACTACTTGAATGGATAAGCCGCTTAGCAGGAATATCCAGAAATAGCTATTCAGTTGGTTTTTGCGTCTTAGTGATTTCATATGGCTTACTATCTAATTGGTCTGTAGCTTGATAATCAAAGGTCTCTTCAAAATCCCAGTTAGCCCTGAGGTTGAGTTTGGCGGGAAAATAATACACGGGTTCGGGAGCGCGTTTTTTACTCCAATCTCCTGTGGTCCAACAGCCATCTCCATTAAGGTCTTCGTAAAGTCTGAGGTAGCACGCTCCGGCAGGCAGGTAGCGGAAAGTAACAGCGCCGTTCACTACCGGTAGTTCGCGTACTACTTGGTCTTTGGTGTTGATAAGTTGCATGCGCAAGCCTTGACCTGCACCGAGTACATTGATTTTTACTGATGCGTAATCTTCCATCTGCTTGAGCTTAATCGATGCCTTAAAAGCCTGGTTGCTATGCCCATAGATATCGTGCATAGCTCCGGAGTCTATCTCTAATAGGTAACTCTCTCCGGCATTCAACTGCGCAAGAACACGGTACGACATGCCGATAGAGTCGCCTTGGCTGAGGCGAATAGGCACTTCTTTGAAGGTTGTATCTATCTTTTGGGATAAATGTATGGCGCTTGTCTCAAAGGACTTAAGAGGCGCATCTACGCTTAAACGCAGAGTGTCATAGACCTCGAAAGTATTCTTGGCATTGCTCTTGATGACAATAGCCTTATTGCGTTTCTGTTCATTCACTTTAGCCTGTGTCCGGGCATTAAGTCTCGGCGCAGTATAGATTGCGCGAAGTGTATCGGTTTGCCAATAGAGATTATAGGCGGAATCCGTCTTTTGATAAGTCAGGGTAAACCGCAATGTATCTAACATCGCTATGGAGTCGTTGATCCAATACACCAACGTATCTTTGCCCTTAGAGTGTTGCAAAAGCAAATGCTCCGCCCAATTGATACTGTCGTTCAGAGCGTTAATAGTCGGAAAACTATCTTGCGGAGCACCGAATGTTAAAATCAATTGGTGCGGCTCAGGATGGGTCGCCCGTGTGAAGTATTGCGATTTCCTTTTCTCAGTGAAATACCAAAGCAACACATCCGCAGGCTCGTAATAAAAGGCGATAGAACTATCTTCAGCCATCTCGGTCCGTATATATGGCTCAAAGACCTCGTTGTTGTAGGCTAAACCTTCACCGATTTGGTAACGGTAATCTCTGGATTTATCGTTAAGTGCATAGACTCTATAGCGTCCCGGGCGCACATTGCGGATGCCGAAATAGCCCAAAGAATCCGTCTTGGCAATACGCATGAAGGGCTTGGTCTCAAACGCGCTGTCCGCAAGGTCTTCATAGATGCCCACGGTTAACTCTGAGACGGGATTAAGATTCTCGGCATTGATCACTTGACCGAAAATACCCAGGGTGTCTATATGATCTCCCGTCGCAAAAGAATAGGCATACCCGTTGAGAGGAATCCGCTCATTATTATCGACAATTGCAGCCCCGAAATCGATGGTATACGTAGTGTTAGCGGCTAAACTGTCCTCAAAACTGATGAGAATTTTCTTCCCTAATGCCCTGATAACCGGCGGATGCAACTGTGGCGGGGACATGACGACATTGGACGGAATATTGGTCAACTGAATATATTCGTCAAAGAATATCTCTGCTTTTTTGCTATTGAAATTCAGTGTTCCGTTCTCGGGCTTTTCCTTCACCACTACAGGAGGCAAAGAGTCTTTTGGACCACCTTGCGGACCAACACCGCGATTGGCACAACCGCTCAATAGCACTACACCTAACACGGCGACAAAACCGATGAACCGCCTGCACTCCTTTGTCCTATAATTTTCCAAATGCATATCCTTCACTTTTTAACCACTGGATCATAGGCCTCAATGCCGGCACAGTCTGTGCTTTTGCTTTCAATGAATCGTGGCAATTAATGATACTCCCGTTTCGGGTATACCGTTTGACGATATTAAGTATCTTGTCCGCGTAATACTCCTTGTCCCAATCATGGGTCAACACATCCCATAAAACAATGGTATAGCCCTGTTTAAGCAAGGCGTTTTTCTCACGGAGTGTCATCCTACCATACGGAGGCCGGAATAGCTTGTGCTCTTGAGTTTGGAGTATTGCGTGCCCGCGCTTGACTTCATCCATATAGGCGCTTAATGACAACTTAAACCCGCTTACATGGTTGTACGTATGGCTGCCAACAGAATGACCTTCCTTAAGAATTTGCTCGTACAACTCTGGATATCGCGCTACATTGGCACCTACCATAAAGAATGATGCAGGAACGGCTTCTTCGCGTAATATATCCAGTATAACCGGTGTAGTATCCGGTTGAGGGCCGTCATCAAATGTGAGATAGACGACCCTCTCTTCCGGATTCATGCGGCATAAAGCGCCGCGATAGATTAAAGGCAATATGTCATTTATTCTTCCCAAGCTAAAGCGGAAGCACCCAGCACAGCTGCATCGGCTTCTTTAAGGTCGGAGAACATTACCTTTACTTTGTCCTTCCAGATTGCCATTACATTATCATTCATGGCTTTCACAACCGGATCAAGAATCCAATGTCCCGACTTGGTCAGGCCACCAAACATAATAATGGCTTCCGGAGCGGAGAAAGCAATAAAGTCTGCCAATTTCTGACCAAGGATAGTGCCAGTGAAATCGAAAATCTCTTTTGCTACTTCATCTCCCTGCTCGGCAGCATCATAGACATCTTTGGATGTGATATGGTCAATGTCTAAATCGCGTAAGAGGGATTTCTTCTTAGTTGTTTGCAAAATCTCTTTAGCGGTGCGAGCAACTCCGGTAGCGGAAGCGTATGCCTCTAAGTGGCCTTTGCCACCGCAGCCGCATATACGAGCAGTCTCGCTGCGCACCGCTACGGTATGACCTAATTCACCGGCGAAACCATCATGACCGTAAACAACTTTACCGTCAACCACAATACCGCTACCGACACCGGTGCCGAGCGTTATCATAATGAAATTCTTCATACCTTTAGCCGCGCCATAGGTCATTTCACCCATCGCAGCTGCGTTGGCGTCATTGGTGATAGCGCAGGGAAGACCGAACTTCTCTGTCATGAGTTTAGAGAATGGAACAATTCCTTTCCATGGCAGGTTGGGAGCATGCTCGATATTACCGGTGTAGAAGTTTCCGTTGGGCGCACCGGCACCGATACCACGGAATAACTCAATGCCGCCTACGGGCTCGATAATCTGGATGGCTGCATTGTAGAGCGCATCTACATACTGCTGAATTTCCTTGTACTCCTGAGTCTTAATGGATGTACGAGCAATCACATGACCGCGTGCATCTACGATACCTAATACGGAATTTGTCCCTCCCATGTCGAGACCTAATACATAAGGCTTTTCCATAACGTGTTTTGATTTATTGATTTATTGGTTAATATAATTTCTTCCTTTTTGATTCTAAGGAGAATTGTATTCGCCCACAAAATTATAAAAAAAAATCGGGACATGCAAATTTTAGTTGCAAATTTAACTTTTTTGGCATTATTTTGTTCAGAAATCTTTGTATTTGAAATATTTTTCTTCTATAATTTGCGTATATCAAAAAAAAGAAATATTTTTGCACGAATTTTTGTGTGAAAGTTGTAAGATATTTTTTCATTATGAGGAATATAGTATATTGTTTGATTGTGCTATTGCTGGTAGGTTGCTCTATGCATAGCCGCCAAGTGCCCGATAACGAGATGGGTTATCCGCGGGCAGAGTGGAGTAATGCCGGTGTGATATTGATGCACACACCGGGTGCGGAACTATTTAATGGTGTGATTCATCCTTCGGCAGGGCTGTTTGAACACTATTTTGATGTAGAACAGGCTGCGAAGGAACATTGCGAATATATCCGCATGTTGGAAAAGAATGGTATTCGTGTATATACAACGGAAGATATTTTATTAGAGACGGGCATTGATACACTGCGTGCGTTGGCTTCCAACGTATTGCGATATGACATTTCCGCGATTCCCGATGAGGATATTGACGCATCAGAATTATACCGCAAGCAAACGATAGCCGAGATGAGTCGCGGCGATTTAATTCGCTGTATCTTATTCCAGCCGACGGTCAAACTGAGCCGTACGGACAACAACACCGGCTATGAGGCGCAGTATATCCAGAACCCGCTGATGAATCTCTACTTCACGCGAGACCAGAGTATTACGACGCCACGCGGACATGTCATTTGTAAGATGAACTCCTCGCAGCGTGCACCGGAGACGGATATTATCGAAATGTGCTACAACCACTTGGGGTTGCATCCCGTACTGCGTATAGAAGGTGATGGACGATTAGAAGGCGGTGATTATTTCCCTGCGGGCACTATTTCACTTATTGGTTGCGGCATGCGGACGAACAGAGAAGGCATTCGCCAGGTAATGGAGGCAGATGCTTTCGGACATGATACCGTAGTCATTGTGTACGACCATAAGTTCTGGCAGATGCAGATGCACTTGGATACCTATTTCAATATCATCGATAGTGACCTGTGCACAATGGTACGCAGTCGATTAGAGGCCAAGTCACATGAACCGGAATATGTGACTTGTGATATATATGCCCGTGCAGCCGGAGAGAAGGAATATCGCATCATAAAAGAAAATGTACCTTTCGTTGATTTCCTGCATGAGCGCGGAATGCACATTATTCCGATAGACCCGGTGGACGAGATGCACTATGCCAATAACTATCTCACCATCGCGCCGCGACATATCATGGCGGTAGCTGGTCAGAGCGAAACACTGCAACAGCGTTTCCGTGAAGCCGGTGTTAAGGTAGAGTGGGTATCCTTAGAGAACTTGATAGACGGCTACGGCGCGGCGCATTGTATGACGCAAGTCTTGCAACGAGCTGTAGAGTTTGAGACTTTATGAAACATAAGGTAAGCAGGATTATTCTTGGTTTCGGCGCCGGAGCAGCGGCAGGAATCTCGTATGGGCTAAATCCGTTGTTTGGCAAACCGCTTTTGGACGGCGGCGTACCTGTATTGTCAATGTTGTTCTTCCGCTATGCAATCTCTGTAGTTATTTTAGGTGTATGGATGGTGTTCCGGCATGAGTCATTTCGCGTTAACGGGCGGGAAATGCGGTTGCTGATAGTACTCGGCGGCTTGTTTGCCGCCAGTAGTGTTTTTCTCTTTGAATCGTATCGGTTTATCCCATCCGGTCTGGCTACGACGTTTGTGTATCTTTATCCCGTATTTGTGGCACTTATCATGGTCGGCTTGCATGTCTATCCCCAATGGCAGGTATGGTTAAGTATAGCAGCCACGATTGCGGGAGTGGTCTTGCTCAGTTGGCCCGCTGCTGGAACAAAGATTCACTGGCTCGGTATTGCCTTGGCGGCGATGTCCGCTTTGAGTTATGCTGTTTATCTGGTGATTGTCAACCGTTCGCAGCGTATCAAACATATCTCTGAACACATGCTCACGTTCTATGGTCTGATGGTGGGAGCCATCGCCTTTTTGGCGTACATGCTTATTGACGGAACGCCGGTGATGCAAGGCATAGACACCACCTCTGAGGTACTTAATCTTATCGGTTTAGCAGTCTTTCCGACCATGATTGCCATGCTGACAATAGCCCTTTCTACACGCTTGATTGGACCTACTAAAACATCTGTTTTGGGCGCCTTCGAACCCGTTACTGCTATCTTGGTAGGCACGTTGGTCTTTGGTGAACCGCTGACGATAAATATCTTCGCCGGCATCGTCATCTGCATTGCTGCTGTCCTATTCATGATTCTTAGCGAAAAGAGATGAATTTATTAAATCACCCTTTTTGGGGGCACCTCAGTTTTTTCCTTTGCGGGCTCTTTATTGAATAATGGTGAAAAAAACAAATTAAATTTGCATATATCAAAAAGTAGCAGTATTTTTGTAGCGATGAAAAAAGATATTGTCATAATCGGTTTGGGAGTGATAGCACATTATCATGTCGCAGCCCTTCGTCAATCCGAGCGTTTTCGGCTCTGTGGGTTATGCGATATTCTGCCTCAAACGGCCGAAGATGAACTCTTCCGTGGTGTGCCTTTCTTTACTGATTACACCACCATGCTTTCCAAGCTGCATCCCGATTATGCGCTTATCGCTACACCACCTGCGACACACTATGCTATCGCTAAACAATGTATTGAACAAGGTGTAACCCCTATAGTTGAAAAACCATTGTCCGATACTGCCGAACAAGGTATGCAGTTCTTCTCGAGCGCCCTTCGCGGGCGCTATATCGCCGTATGCCATACGTTATATGGCGAGGAGGTGCTGTGGTTCATCTCCCATTTGCCCATGACTAATGTGACTGCCATCTATACGGAGTTATACGATCCCTATTGCGCACCCGACGGACAAATTATTGAGCGTTTCAGACCCCTTGGCGGTTGTTGGCTTGATAGTGCACCAAATGCTTTGGCGCCGCTACTTACACACGTTCCGGAACTGACTCAAATCCATGTCTCGCATCAACGGGATCAATATGGTATGCCTTTTGCCTCACACCTCACGGCTACCGCCGGCGCTGCTACTATTGAGATGCGTATCGCGTGGAATAAGGGCATTAATTATAAACGGACACGCATCGAAGCAGATGGCAAAGAGATTTTGCTTGATCATTCCAAACAAGCAGTCTATGTTGACGGCCGCTTGCTCTTCCAAGCAACAACTGATCGCCTCACGCAACAATATGCGAACTTCTACAGACTCTTCCCTAAACGAGTTCCAACAGAACAATCACTAAAATATATCTATGAAATTATCTATAGTAACCTTTGATACATGGAAGAACTACAAGACTTTATCACACACCGCTTTAATCAGCTCTACATCAAAAGCCGACCTACATTTTGGGCATCGCTATGCTTTGCCGGAGCAATCCTGATTGCGCTCACGCTAATAATCATCATTGGTCTGTTACCGGCATATAGGGAAACCCTCCTTCGGGAACTTGCAATCAATCTGCTTGCTACAGTCGTCGGCATTTTAGCGACTTTCCTCTTTGTCAGGCTTCTTTTCCTTTGGAACCACCAAGACGAGGATAAAAACAAAGTAAGTTATGCTAACTCCGATATGTGGCGTCAGTATGGTACCAATTATCGGCAACAGTTCGAGTTGCACAACTCTGTTTTTACCGTCTATTGCGAGCCGCTGCTCAAAAAAGGGGAGTTTAAGACACTCAAAGTGGACGACGACCCCAATAATTATTTCTCGCTTGACACGTTTATTAAGGCTCAGTTTTTTACGCTTATCGAAGCGCACGCCATGAGCAAATCAACCAATAGCGTGACCGTTAGACTTATAGATGTTATCCATCAGCCAGGAGCCGATAATGCTTTCCTGCGAACAGCTCGGAGCACCTATCTATCCCATATGCTCACCAACCGTGCATTGGATTACGAACTTAAACCGGGTATCACCATCCGCTCTCTATTTGAAAATACTAATCATCTTGTGCCATTATCGCGCTCAAGACTCTCTAACCACCTTGGTATCAACGCACTTGTGTTTCTCAAAGATACCGAAAAAAACTCCTTCCTCCTTTTGCCCGAAAGGGGCAATAACGCCACGGTGGCTAAACATAAAGTCACTGCATCTATTGCTACCAGACTGGAGATGGATAAAAAACATTTCCCCAATACCTATATAGACAAATTGACCGCTCCATATATCGAAGAAGAGTGCATCCATGTGGCTATTGATAAAGCTATTCGCGTCAACAATCCGCCCATTGACTCTATTCAGTTTCTTGGCTTGTCACGGGACATCTATGAAGGCGGCAAACCAACACTCTTTTATGTGGTCTATCTCAATATGACTCCGGATAAGTATTTCCAAGCAACAAAAGACTACAAGGCCGACAATACGCAGACCGGTACTGACAATAAACTCCCTAAAAGCATTATCCCGCTTGAAGAAGAAAAGATTGACCAAGTCGAAACAATCCATGTCGTAAAGTGGGCAACTCTCAAACTCGTAGGAGGGCCTAAACAAATAGAGCCGGAGCCTAAATACTATGATATAGCGTATGACAAAGCGCAACTTGAATTTACGGAAGTGTTTGGACTCGAAGGTAAATCTCAAGAACTGCATAAAGGTTTCGAACAAAACTTGATTGCTAACTTCTGGTTTCTGCAAAACTGTTCGTAGCGTTCTCGCCGAGACAACCTGTGCCGCAAAACATAAGAGAGCCCCTAAGAGCTCTCTTTGTTTTGGGTGGAGTGTGGGCTCGAGAATTGCGACACTTCGCAATAATCGTTCAAGCATCGCGAGATAAGACAATTGCGACACTTCGCAATAATCGTTCGAGCATCGCGAGATAAGAACCTGGCCTAAGAGCCCTTACCTCCTCCTTTTTTTTGTATAGGGGCTAATCTATAAGGATATTATCGGGTAGTACGGGCGTATAGGAAGCTTGCTTACTGATATGCACGAAGTAACCGATAATACGTACCGCAAGGTACAAGCCTCTATACAAAAAAGACATCCCGAAGGATGTCTGTAGGGTGGAGTGTGGGGCTCGAACCCACGACACTCGGAACCACAATCCGATGCTCTGCCAACTGAGCTAAGACCACCATTTGCGCTTTTAGGGCGCAAGGGACTCCTGCGAGTTCCCTTTGTAGTGCTACCCGGAGTCGAACCGGGGTTTACGGCGTGAGAGGCCGTTGTCCTAGGCCACTAGACGATAGCACCCTAATGCTTTACGCGAAAGCGACTGCAAAATTACAACAAAAAAATGAAACTACCAAATTTTTCTGCATTTTTTTGCAAAAATCATCAAAAAAGCTGCTTTTATGTGTTAAAAACGGCTTTTTGAATCCATAATCCATCGTATAAGCACGTCAATCTATAAGCAAGCAGAGTGCAAGCTTTCAATAGTAGGTGGTTAGTAGGTGATTACTATGTTATTTGTACGTAATTCAGCCGATCACAAGCCTACCACAGCATAACAAAATAACAGTATCCGCCTTGACAACTTCTTATCTCGCACAATGTGCTCGGACGATTCTTTCATCCGCTCCATGGTCTATCAATCCCTCAAAGCCCAACAAACTGCCCAACAACCGACAGATTAGCACAGGTTTTTCGCAAAAAATCAACTTTCCCGAACAATTTTAGCCCAAAACCTTGCATATATCAAAAAAAAACTGTAACTTTGCAGCCAAAAGTTGCAAAGATTAAAAATAACGCCAATAACTATGACTAAGAGAAGAAAACAAGAGAATCTCGATTATGTACTCTCTATAGAGCAAGAGATGACGAGCCAGGGCAAGTGGTTGTCACCGGCTTTCTATGCTGTTAAATGAGATTTACAAAAGGCTTTAGGCTATGAGGTTTCTTTATTGACACGAACATCTTCTTTGGAACTGATAGAGAACTAATACAACAACATATAACGAAAACAACTACAACTGCCTATGATAAAAAACGATTAAAAGATGAAGAAATGCGATGAAACGCATTTCGAGCGAAGCACCCGAGTAGTCCCCACTACGAGGATTAAGTGCAAGCATAGAATCTTTACATAAATAATACAGCATTCAGCTAAGAACTTGGGTACTTGAAATCTCGACAGTTTCAAACCTATTAGACCAAGAACAAGGCTTTTAATGCTCACGCAATGCGTGAGTCTTGTTCGGTAGATAGATGGTCTAATAAGGTAGTCGAGAACCTCAAGCACCCAGATTGAAGCTAACAAGCCTCACGCTTTTCGTGTATAAGAACGATAAAAACCAAAACATCTAATAATATGAGTAATTTTTCAGACAGCTTCTGGCGGAGAGCAGGCAGGAATACCGCCGACCGTGTTAGTAACGCCATCTTCGGTGACAATTGGGCACGCCCTTACAAACGAGTAACAGACGAGGCACGAGCAGATGCTATCCGTCAACGAGCAGAAGCAGCGCAAACCAAAGCGGATGCCATTGCTAATATACACTATACAAGAGCCGCAATCGAAGAAAAAAACCAATTAAATGCGATTGATGCTGCTGTGCTTCAAAATGTTGACAAAGTTATCGCAATGCCTTTCGCCGAAGATACAGGTGAACTTGTTCAGCAACTTAATGGACTAGTCATTCAACTGTCAACCAACTCTTTCTCTAAAAAAACAGAGGAAGAACGCGTGCGCGCAAAATATACAGAGGCCGTATTCCAAAAACTCAAACAAGGAGTAGAACTATTGCTTGTAAAAGACCCATATCACCCGAATACAAAATACATCTACGATGCCTATCTTAATGCTCTAAAACAAAGAAGGAAAGACTTGCGAAATAAACTCTTACTAATTATTTGGAGTTGTATCGGTTTTTTGCTCTTTATCGGTTTCTGCTTGGCTATGGATGGCAATCCCAGACTATTACTCACTTCTATAATGATAGCCGCAATCGCATTGTCCATTTGGATAGATATTGCTATCGTAAAAGCGATAATCAACAAACGAAAATTATCAAAAGCACGCAAGGCTTACGATGCTACACATGCTTATCGTCAGCGACAAGCACCTTTGTATTCAGACCCCACTCATACAGCACAACAAACTCAACCGACACCGTCAACACCTTCAACGCAACCTGCATTTAATCAGAAACACAGCTACGACCATCTTTGGAATAAATATAGCCACCTTTCGCCACTTATGCAAAACGGCTACAGAACATGCCAACTTACAGGACATAAAGACATACTCATTGTAGGACTATATTACCCCTATATGCAAATCAAACGAGGCAATACCATCTACCCGATAGGTCAGAACGAATGGAAACAGACTTTAGATTTTATCCTAAAAGAAACTCAAATTGACCTCACTAACAGAGCCTCCTATTTAGACTTATTTCCTATACAAAGTGAACCATTCAAAATTATGGACGAGATTATTCGTAATCCGAAAATGTTCGACTATGTTATAGAACAAATATCACTTGACCAAACTATCATAGAAGACGTCGTCCGCCCCAAACTGATTATTGTCACAGATAACGATGCAGCAGCCTTTTTCGGCAAACTGCCGGAATATATATGGATGGGATATAAGTTCCAACTTATAGAGAAAACCCCAAGGGGAGAACTGTATCGTATTGTAGGCTTCCGACCGGAAGAGCGCATACAACCTAATAGAACATTAACTAATTTAATCGGGACAAAAGTATATTTTACTGTCAATGACATCCCTTCTGCTTATGAAACAAACTTATGGTTAAACTATTAATAACAATAACATTATGGACACTATCAAACGATTAAACGAAATATGGTCTGCTCCATATATGCAGACTCTTCCCGCTCAAGTAAAAGAACGCGGCTATGGCATAAACAAAGAAATTACTGCCAAAGATATTCTCATCATTGGAATGAATCCTGCCTACCATAATGAACAAGGCAACCAACTATGGGACTATAATTTCGCTTTACAAAACAATACCGACAGTTATTTCTCGCTTATTCGTAAGATGCTGAAAAATGAAGCAATTGACCTCTGCTCACAAACAGCAATATCGGATTTGTTATATTTTCGTGAAACGAACCAAGAATTCCTGCAAAAACATCTGCTCAATTGTATTCCGTTTGTCGTTGACCAAGTCAATCTTACAATGCACATTATTGAAGATATCGTTCGCCCGAAATTAATTATTGTCAAGAACAAAGAATCTGCGGCTTATTTTGGTAAACTATACCAAGAAAAAGGATGGGTATGGATGGGATACCAATTCCAACATATTATTGACACACATTGCGGAGAACTATGCAGAATTGAGGGTCTAATAGATAGCAACCAGCGTATTGCTCCGGAATTTAAGCAAACCAATCTCCAAGGTACATACGTTCTATTCACCAAACATCTGCAATATATGAAATCAGAAGAACGCCCTACACCAAAATTCTTGCAGGACATACTAACTTGCCGCGATGCTGAGCTTAACATACTTAAATATGCGGCTTTATAATCATGTTATGAGAAGTGGCTTGAGAGTGGCTGATTGACCGCTACAATATCGCAGAGCGCACCCAAGCGCGAAAATGCAAAAAAGGTCCCTAAGGTCGTTAAGGTCCTTAAAGACTTTAATCTCCATTATTATTGGTGGTTGGGGCGGTTTTGGGAGCGGAGACGGTACATGCGCTCTGTGAAACCGCCCTCTTTCATGAAGTCATCACTTAGGCGTTGCAACTGCTTGTACAGCAAGTAGTCCGCTTGTTTGATGAGCACGATACACATGTTGGCAATAGTCTCTGGCGGACGGGTCTCTGTCAGTGCCATGAAAAACTCGGCATCATTGTGTTTTCTGCCTAAATCACGCATCGCGTTCAACTCGTCCGAGTCTTCCTCCCATTGACGCAAACCGCGCGTCTTGAGGTAATCCTCGTAGTCTTCCAATAACTCCTGCAAACTGGCTTTCGCCACATTGACCAGTTTAATCTCTGTCTTGGCAGATGTACTGCTGGCGGCAGTGCCTTCGATGATATTCTGCTTGCCGGAACGGGCTGCCTGTAACATCTGGTCATATGTCCGGTCTCCTTTCTGAATATAGTGCTCCACAAAATAATACGTCATGCAGAAGATGACGTTCGTTTTCTGGTAACTGAGTAACTGTTTGTAGTTACCGCGATGCGGAATCAATTGTTCGGACATAGTAGGGAAAATAATGTCTTTAAGGTCTTTAATGTTATTAAGGTCCCTAAGGCCGTTAAAGTCCTTAATGACCTTATAACCCTTAGGGGTTAAATTACAATAAAGGTGCGCACGTATGCGCGTGCGTACCTTTATTGTGAAGCGGATCAACCCCCGAAGTTATCAAAACGAATATCGGCATCGTCCACTCCGAGGGAGTGCAGGAGATCCAATACCGTTTTTGCCATCATAGGAGGACCGCAGAGGTAGTACTCGACATCCTCGGGAGCGTCATGCTGCTTGAGGTAGGTGTCGCCCATGACAGGAGCG
>OCVV011361704.1_pt1 | contig 36902 bp, 30 predicted proteins | sample 1539721 | NCBI WGS metagenome assembly OCVV01 (sample SAMN02144230, study PRJEB22623) | gut metagenome | biome: sheep rumen | host: Ovis aries | place: New Zealand | reverse complement strand
AAAATTTGGCTGCAACACATCGCGCAGTTTCGTCACTCAAAGTGGTAAAGACCTCCAGTATTCACCACTTTTCGTTCCTGCCTGCGCTCGATTTCGCTCAAATTCTTTTTATCAAAGCAATTTTTAGAGGCGCCCTCTTCTTCTTATTTGGGTGCGGCAAATATAAAAAATATGTGCTTGGTTGGCTGAGAAAGCCTGTGTATATGAAAAAGACCGCATGGCACCGAGTGCTGCGGTCAGGGGAAAATGTTTAGAGTAGGCTACTGCCTCTGGCTGGCCTTGTATTGGTCAAGGGCGGCTGCGGCCTTGTCCAGGTCGGCATAACCCTTCATGGCGCGGGCCCGGTCCACATTGGCCTTCTGGGCGGCCAGAGCGGCTTCAAAGGCCTTCTTGAAGGCTTCTGGGTCCATGGCGGCGATGGCGTAGACCTTGAACTTACCCGCTTCGGTGACTTCCATGTCCATCTTGATTATGCTGACGCCGTTCTGCATGTCGGAAATGACGTTCTTTTTGGCCTCCTCCTTGTGCTGGGTGAGTTCGTCGCCTACTTCTTCTTGGTAGTTGCGGATAAAGGCTTCTACCTTGGATTCCAGGGCACGGGCCACATCGGTGCGGGCATTCAGGTCGGCCTCGTCATAGGCCAGCTGTTCGGACTTGGATTCGCCGACGCCGAGACCGGCCGTGACGCCTTTATCCATCAGTTCCTGCTTTTCTTTCTGCATCTTCATCATCTTGCTTGCGGATTGTTCTTGGGGAGTGCCTGCGCAACCGACAATGAACAGGGCGAATGCCAGAAGGGCGATAATCTTTTTCATGGTGTTTCTCCTGATTTTGGTTTTCACATTCAATATAAGTTATTTTGGGGTGTTGTGTGCGAAGGTGGGCGAAAACAGGTCGAAAATGTTATATTTATCACTATGAAGAATTTATCCAAGTGTCTGTGTGTGGCGGCTATCACATTTGCCGCGGTCTCTTCTGTCGCCTTTGCCGACGACAACATCCGCTTTGTTCCCGAACCTTACCCCATTGGCCAGGCTGACCAGGGGGAGGTAAAGCATGTGGTGCTCAAGGGCGCCAATGTCTCCGGAAAAGAAATCAACCTGGAAAGCGTCATGGGCCAGGGGGTTGGCATGTCCAACTTCAAGTTCCCCAAGAAGATTGCCAAAGGTGCTGCGGTTGCTATCGAGTTCGACATGGATTTTGCGGGCATGGACGGCCAGATCAACCCGGTGGTGGTAATGGTGGGCACCGACGGTACACCCTATACGGCAACCCTGGACGGTTTTGTGAAGGCCCCCATCTTCTTTGGCGAAAAGCTTTTCGATGCGGGTTTCTACGCCAAGGGCGAAAAGCGGTCATGGACGTTCTATGTGTGGGAGACCGACAAGAAGGAACGGCCCGACCTGGCTCTGGACTCCGCCGCCCTGCGGGAGTTTTCCATGACGTCCAAGCCCGTGATGTTGAACGTGGACAAGCTGGACCAGATCAAGGAAGGGGGCAAGGTCCCGGGCCTCAAGGTGACTCTTTCCACAAAGGGACTTTTGCGTGAAGGTCTGGAGCTAAAGCAGAGGAGCATCCGCAAGATTGTGGGCTTCAAGAGTAAAAAGCACCCCAAGGCCACCCCCGAAGTGCTGATTGTGGGCTACTGGAAGGAGTAGTCTGGCCTAAAAAGCGCGAAAAATTCTGTTTTTTCGCAATTTCGCCTTGAAAAAAGGGGAGACTTTAACTAACTTTGGTGCACTCGTAAGAGTCTCGGGATGTAGCTCAGCCTGGTAGAGCGCTTGAATGGGGTTCAAGAGGTCGCTGATTCGAATTCAGTCATCCCGATAAAAAGGCCCGCTTTTGTAGCGGGTCTTTTCTATTTTGTTGAAAAGGCGTTTTTAGGTAGGACGCTGCGGAATGTTTAAGGAACAAGTTTAAGGAGTAGGGTGGCAAAACGCATACCAAAGACCGAGGCCCCTCTGGAGGTTGGCCGCAAGCGGAAGTCCCAGGAACTGGAACTTTTTTGCGAGGTCTATATCCCGCTGGCCCCGTCGGTGTATACCTACGGCGTTCCCGAAGGCGCAAAAGTTGAACGGGGAAGCGTGGTCTGGGTGCAGTTTGCCACCCGCAAGAACCCCCTGCTGGCCCTGGTTTCCCGTGTAAGCCGGGAACGGCCCGCCTTTGACGTGCGGTGCGCCTACCCCCATGCTTCGGGCTATGTCTTTAACGAACGGTACATGGACGCCCTGGAATGGGTGGCACGCTACTATATAAGTACTCCCATGAAGGCCCTGGACGTGTTCTGGCCCTCGGATTTCGGGAAGTATCTGGACGCTGTCGCTGCCGAAGCTGGCACGGAAGTTGCGGCTTCGGGTGCGAATGGTGTTGCCTCGGGTACGAATGGCGCCGATGTTGGCACGGAAGTTGCACCGGTTGGTACGGGTGAAACCTTGGCTGGTTCGGACGGTGTTGCCTCGGGCGTAAACAGTGCCGCGCCCCTGACAGACGAGCAGCAGGTGGCGTTGAACGCCCTGGTGGCCCGCCTAGAAGGGAACGGTTTTCGTGGGGCGCTTTTGCACGGGGTCACCGGCAGCGGCAAGACCCGTGTCTATCAGGAACTGGCCCGCGTTGCACTTGGCCGGGGGCTCAAGGTCTTGATTCTCGTGCCCGAAATCGGACTTACGCCCCAGACGGCGGGGCGGTTCGAGAGTTTTCTGGGCGTGCCCGTGCAGGTGTTGCATTCCGCCCTTTCGGCCCCCAAGAAGCGCTCCGCCTACGTGTCCGTGCTGAAGGGGGAGGCCCGTGTGGTTCTCGGGACCCGGAGCGCCATCCTTGCGCCTTTTGAGTTTGACGTGGTGGTTCTGGACGAGGAACACGACAGTTCCTTCAAGCAGCAGGACCCGGCTCCCCGCTACCACACGCGGGAACTGGCCTTTCACTTGGCCCACAAGTACGGGGCCCTGGTGGTGCTCGGGTCTGCCACGCCTGCTTTGGAGACTTTCTACAATGCAAACCAGGGCCACCTGGAGCTGCTTTCCCTGAAAAAGCGGGCCACGGCGGCGCCCCTGCCCGATGTAAAGATTGTTGACATGGGTGAGGTTCGGCAGCAGAAGGGCATCCTCATGTCGCCGGAGTTGCGGGAGGCCTTGACGGAATGTGTTTCGGCTGGGGAACAGGCCATTGTGCTTATGAACCGCCGGGGTTATTCCAAGATTCGGGTGTGCAGCAGCTGCGGCGAGACGCTTTACTGCAAGCATTGCCACGTGCCTCTGGTTTACCACCGGCAGTACCGCGGGCTCCTGTGCCATTACTGCAACAGCATCTATCCTGAAAACACCTGCTGCCATTCCTGCGGGGCGGAGACCTACGAATACGTGGGTGGCGCCATCGAAAAGCTGGAAGAAGAAATTGTGCAGTGGATTCCGGGGGCGAACGTGGTCCGCATGGACAGGGACACCACCCAAAACGTAGGTTCCGTGGAAAAAATTCTGGAGTCTTTCAGGAACCGGGAACACAACATTCTGCTGGGCACCCAGATGGTGGCCAAGGGCCACGACTTTCCGGGCGTGCGTCTTGTTGGGATCGTCGGGGCCGACAGCGGACTTGGCATTCCCGATTTTCGCGGGACGGAGCGGCTGTTCCAGCTGTTGAGCCAGACGGCAGGCCGTGCAGGCCGTGCCCAGGGCGGCGGCCGAGTCCTGATACAGACCATGAATCCTGCGGAACCCATAATGCAGTTCGCCCTGAACCACGACTATGCGGGTTTTGCCCGGAGTGAACTTTTGAACCGGAAGGCGGCGCTCTATCCGCCCTTCTGCAAGCTGGTGTCCATCTCTGTCGGGAGTCGTGACGAATCTGCCCTGAATGAGGCTCTGTCAAGGCTTGAGGCCCTGTGCAAAAAGGAAAAGTCCCTGACGGTGCTTGGGCCTGTCGAAGCCTTTGTGCCTGTGGTGCAGAACGTGCACTGGAGCAGGCTCTACCTGAAAACCCAGGACCTGAACGCCGTGCGCAGTGTGCTCGGGCCTGTGGTGAACACCCCCAAAGCCTTTGCCCCCGGGGTAGATGTGAAGGTGGAGATAGAGTAGCTAATCTTCTACAACCAGGTCCATGGCCTGTCGGAGCATTCCGGCGGCGTCTTTTGTTTTGGGGGCTTCCTGGCTCAAGACCTGACGGAACTTGCGGGCACCGGGGAGTCCGGTGAACAGTCCGTAGAGGTGGCGGGTGAGGATGGTGGCGGGAGTCCCTTTGGAAAATTCCTTTTCCACGTAGGGCAGGTAGGCTTCGAGAACCGCTTTGCGGGACGCGGGCTTCCCTTCTTTTGTCATTCCCGGCTTGGCCGGGAATCTCCCATCACAGAATATTCTCTCGTCGGCATCCCGCAGGAACCAGGGATTTTCGTAGGCTTCGCGTCCCACCATTACGCCGTCCAGGTCTTTCAGCTGTTCTTCTACCTGGTCCAGGGTCTTGATGCCGCCGTTGATAGAAATGTTCAGCTGGGGCATCTCGGCTTTCAGATTGTGGACAAATTCATATTTTAACGGCGGAACTTCCCGGTTCTCCTTGGGACTGAGCCCCTTGAGCCAGGCCTTGCGGGCGTGTATAATGAAGATTCGGCAGCCGGCGTCGGCGATGGTCCCGACAAAGTCCCGGAAAAAATCCCAGCTGTCGAATTCATCTACGCCGATGCGGCACTTGATAGAGACAGGGATGGAGATGGCATCTTGCATGGCCTTGAAACAGTCCGCCACCAGGTTCTTGTCCTTCATGAGGCAGGCACCGAAGTTCCCGTTCTGCACCCGGTCCGAAGGGCATCCGCAGTTCAGGTTCACTTCGCCAAAGCCTGCGCGTTCCACCATCTTGCTTGCCGCTGCAAGTTCTGCGGGGTCGCTTCCGCCCAGCTGGAGCACCGCGGGCATTTCGCAGTCTTCGTGGCCCAGGAATAGTTCCGGGTCCTTGCAGTGCAAAAGTCCTGTAGATACCACCATCTCGCTGTAGAGCAAGATGTTCTTGGAAATCAACCGCAAAAAATACCGTTCGTGACGGTCGGTGCAGTCCAGCATGGGGGCGATAGAAAGCCGTCGGTTGAAATCCAGGTCCATGGGGGGAAAGATAGTAATTAGGGGATAGGGGTTAGGATCTAGGGGTTAGGGGCTAGGATCTAGTGGCTAGGATCTAGAGGCTAGGATCTAGAGGCTAGGGGTTTGAGGTCGCTTCGCTTTGAGGGGTGAGGTCGGGCCGGAGTTTACCCTGAGTTTTATCGAAGGGGCCCTTTGAGGTATGAGATGCGAGTGGCTAGTGCCTCGCAACCCACAACTCATAACTCATAACCCATAACCCATAACTCACAGCTCATTTCGCCCGCCAAACACTAACCTTTTTTCTATAATGCTTACCATGAGCCTGATTAAAAACATTGTCGTAGCGGGCGGGACCCACGGGAACGAGCGGACAGGTGTCCGCCTGGTGGAAAAGTGGATGGAGCACCCCGAATGCTACAGCTCCTGTTGCCCAAGCGCCAAGGTGGAACTGGTGCTTTCGAACCCGGAGGCGGTTCGGCTGAACAGGCGGTATCGCGACCACGACCTGAACAGGGCTTTTTCGCAGGTGTGCCTGGACATGAGCGCAGAACCTGAGGAATACGAGTTCCGCCGTGCCCGGGAACTGAACCGCATATACGGCCTCAAGGGAACAGGCACAAAGACGGACCTGTTGCTGGACGTGCACAATACGGGAGCGAACATGGGGCTGTGCCTGATTCTTTCGGCACGGGACCCCTTCACCATGAAAGCTTCCGCCGTGCTGACCCAGGAATTCAAGGATGCGTGGATTTACGATCAGCCCGAAGAACGGAGCATGTCGCCCTATTTCGGGACGGTGGCCAAGGCCGACGTGTGCATCGAGATTGGCCCCCAGCAGCACGGCACTCTGGATGCCCGCCTGTTCGAGGAATCGGAAAGTCTTGTGAAGCGTTACCTGGAACTTGCAGACGAATGGAACCGGGGAGAACTCCAGAAGCGCGCTCCCATTCAGGTAGAAGTGTTTACGCAACTTCGGGACCTGGGTTACCCCAAGGCCTGGGCGGGAGCGCCCATCGAGGCCATGATCCATCCCGACTTGTTGGGTCGTGACTTTGGCGAGTTGAAAAAGGGCGACAAGTTGTTCCGCTCCTTCGACGGCAAGGACATTCTGTACCAGGGCGAGGCTGACGGACGCGAGAGCGTGTGGCCCATCTTTATCAACGAACCCGCCTACTACGAGAAGGACATCGCCATGAGCCTTACGGTTAGAACAGAGGAAATGTGGTAACGTGTCATCCTGAGCGGAGAGGCGAAGCCTCGAAGTCGAAGGATCTAGGAATAAATGTTTGATGTGGAATGTGAGGTGTGAAGTGGAATTTGATATGAACAACGTGCCCAGTGCAGAACTTTCCATGGTTCCGGGGGAAGAACGTCTGAAAAATTTCATGGAACTGGTCCAGGCCGAAAAGACCAAGCCCTGGGAGTCCCGTCTTCAGGACATTCTGGATTCCTTCGAGGATTTTTTGACCCTGCGTCCGGAACCGCCCCAGTCCTGGCTGGACAACTACGCCGCCAGCGGCAAGAAGTTCGACTACCACCAGGTGGTGCTGCCCCAGGATTTTCAGGACCCCTACGAAGACGACCTGGGGAACATCCGCAGACTCCGTGGCGAATTCGAGCGTGTGCCCAGCACCATGGCCCTGGAGCACGAACTGATTAGCCGTAATTACTTTATTTATGAAAACGGACATGCGGACCCCATCGCAGCCCCACGCCCCATGCTCATGCTAGAAAGCAAGGACCGGGACGACGACCAGGAGGAGGAAGAAGGGGACATCACCTGGGACTGCTGTATCTCCATTTTCCCCGACGGAAGCTACACTTCTTACAACCTGGACCACGACGACGAAGAGGTTTTGGGGGAGGATTTCAAGGCCGTTTTCGAAAAACACATCGAAACTCTGTCCAAAATGCAGTTGGTGATTCCCGTAGAAGGCCGGGATTATGGTATATTGAGGAGTGATGCGTAGGCTTTTGACAAAGGTAATGCTCGGAATGTCCCTGCTTTGCAGCGGGGCTTTTGCGGCCTTTATCCAGAGCCCCATACCGCCCAGCACCCAGCAGAACTTTGTGCGGGATACCGACGGTGACGGCCGCATGGACCAGATGGAAATCCGTTTCCTGGGGAACCTGACCAAGGAGTACGTGTCCTCCATGCTGGACAGCCTCACCTTCGAATGGATTGATTCTTCGGGAGCGGCCAAGCATTACGGCGTGGCTGCAAGCAAGTTCCAGCTGAACCCGGCCAACAAGCGCAGCCTCATAGTTGACCTGAAATCGATGCAGAAAAGTTTCCGCCTGCTGACGGCCCTTTCTACCATGGAGTTTTCTGCCGCCATCTACGGTTCGGCGCTTTTGTACCTGCGGGACGGTTCCATGTATCCCGTGGCCCTGAAAGACGCCATGGCGCCTGCCATCATGTCGGCCTACCTGAGAAACATGCGGGGCAAGTCCAACGATTCCCTGACGGTGCTGTTTTCGGAAACTGTCCGGACTGTTCCCGGCTGCCCGGCCCTGCTGGAATACAAGAGCGCAAAAGACGGCAAGGTCCGTAAACTCAAGACAGACGAAATCCGCTGGAATTTCTGGATGAATTCTGCCGTGTTCGTTCTGGACAAGAAGGTCTCTGCCGATGCGCTGAATTTCCGGGATTCCCTGCGGTTGGTGAACGGTTGCGTCGAAGATACCAGCGGGAATGCGGTTTCTAAGGTCTCCCAGTTCTCGTCGTTGACAGGCTATTCTCCTTTCGAGGTGGTGGTGCCCTCTATGGCGGTAGATAGCGCCTCAAGGCATGGCGCAGGTGCCGAAGGCGCGGGCCTCCCGATTTTCCAGCTAAACTTCCAGCCTCTGCCTGTAGAGTCTGCCCGGGATACGGCCTGGGGCGTCTATATGGACGTGCTGGGCGAAGAATTCGAGAACGCCCTCCGCGAAATCTTGAAGATGGACGAAAAGACGCCTGTTAGTTTGTCAAAACTGAAGGTCCGCTTCGACATCCGCATCTACACGAACCTGGGCGCCTATGTGGTGGGAACTCGCGCTGACATCGCCGGAAACGACGAACGACTGGGCGGCAAACCCACGCAACTCTCCCTCCGCTGGAACTTTATGGACAGTCACGGCCGCCGTGTTTCTACAGGCGTCTATATCGCCAACGTGACAGCCCTGGTGGAATACGACGGCAAGGCCGTGTTCCGGAACGGAACGGACGCCACGGCATCCTACGTGTTCGGGGTGGTCCGCCGCTAGGGCCAGCTTTTCCCATGGACTTGGAAGAGACGAAAATCTATAAAGGGTACCAAACCTTTATGGAACCGTATTTGCCAAAATTGAAGTTAGGGGCGGAACCGCGTCAAGTTACTTTGTCCGAAATCCTGGACGCCTATGACGCCTTCTGTTTCGATGGATACGGAACGCTATACAACCGCGGGGACTTTGTTTACCCCGGAGCCATGGAGTGGTACCGCACTTTGCGGGCGGCGGGCAAGCACTTGCGACTGGTGACCAATGCAGCCTCCAACACCGACGAGTTCCTGGCGGCAGACGCCGGGGCCAGGGGCTTTGATTTTACGGCGGAAGAGACTATTTCCTCGGGCGGCTTGCTTGCGGACCTGTCTCGGGGCGAGCCCGTGGGTGTTTTTGATTTTGTGGGGCTTTCTGGGCAGAAACGCGGGTCGGTTGAGGGACTGAAAATCGGGGAACCTCTGGAAAGAAGCGTACGTGAAGTTTATTACATCGGTCGGGATACCGGCGTGAACGTGCTTGCCCAGGCGGGAATGGCAGCTGCCGAAAATCCGGAGGACCCGGTGGTGGCGGTATCGTCTTACACGGCTACGGAGGAAATGTTCGAGCGGGCGGTGGAAATCTTGCGCCGTCCCGATGGCTTGCTGCTGGTGCTGAATCCCGACGCCTGGGCGCCCAAGATAGACGGCAGCCGGAGCGCCGTGTCCGGCACGCTGGTGGAACGCCTGCGGGTAGCCTCCGGCTGTAGGACCTGCTATTTGGGAAAACCATTTCCGGCCATCTGGGAAAAGGTCCGTCGTTCGCTCCCTTCGGGTGCGCGGGTGCTGATGATAGGCGATACCATCGGGACTGATGTTTACGGCGCAAAGATTGCAGGCTTTGATGCCGCCCTGGTGGTAGGCCGCAACGTTCCCGAAGAAAGTCTTGCTTCAGACGAAGCCGCCCTGGGTGTGCGGCCCGACTACTACTTGGTGCCGGGCTGAACGCTGGCGGAGTCCGTTGTTGCTGCGGGTGCGGAAGGTGCAGCCGGCGAATCCTGAACTTTCGCGCTGGTCGCAGAATCTACGGCTGGTGTGACGGGTGCTGGGCCTTCCGCTTTCTTGTCTGCCACAATCACATAGAGGGTGTCGTGGACGACGTCGTGAACGACTACAGTATCCCTCACAAAGACGGTATCGGTCTTGCAGGTTGGAACAGCACCCTGCGGTGCCGCCGCTGAACTGGATGGTTGTGGCGGGTTTTTCCGGATTTGTTCTTCTAGGGCGGCCCGTTCGGCTTTGAGGGCATCCAGTTCTTTCTTGATGTTGGCCTTGTTGTTCGGCCTGCGTTCGCGGGAGTATTTGCCTTCTAGGGTGTTGATTCTCTTGTCCAGCTCCCGGAGCTTGTCGTATTCCGGGCCTTCGCCCTCGACGGTGGGCATGGGGGAGAAAAAATCCTTGAACTTTTGCCACAGGGATTTTTCTTCGGCATGGGAAAGGGAGGCAAGCCCGAGGGCGAGCAGGGTTGCGGGCAAAACGGCCCGTGTAAAGCGGGAAATAACCATGCCCCAATGATAGAAAAAATATCTTTGGCAGGGCGAATCCCTTTACAGGGTGCGTTTTTTTATTAAATTTGGAAAACTCTCGCGGGAGTAGCTCAGTTGGTAGAGCGCGACCTTCCCAAGGTCGATGTCGAGGGTTCGAACCCCTTTTCCCGCTCGAAAAACAAAAAGACGCCACCAGGCGTCTTTTTGTTTTTATGGCGGGTGTTAGAAGGGATGAGAACCCTCGAAGAGGGTTTGACACAAAATTGCCGTGGGCACAAAGTTGCCCATGAAATAGGCAATTTTTGAGCTTAACGCGAGTTTACGAGTGTTGAGCCCGTAAGGGTTGACAATCAGCCGCGAAGCGGTGTCTGATTGTCAACAACCCCTTTTGAGGGCCTATTATTTTTAGGCGGGTGTCCTAGCGCCTTCCTTGTCATCCCCGCGAAGGCGGGGATCTCCACGCCGTTTCCCTTAACAAATCTTTCCCTCGATGTATGCATCCCTCGTTCACAGAACTCATTTCATTCGACTGTTCTCTCGGGAAGCACACATCTCGGTCAAAAAACAAGCGGTGGCTCTGGACTACGAATTTATGCAGGTGCGAAAATTTACTACAGGTCCGACCCGTTACTGCCGGCGGAAACTCTTGTGACTGTTAGTCCCTGCGAGTTTCCCCGAGATGTCTTCCCCGCGCCTCCTTCTTCGTCATCCTCGCGTAGGCGTGGATCCACTATCATCTTGTCGGGGATCTCCCTTCCTTTCCCCCTGTCACCCCGGTCCCTCCTACTTGTCATCCCCGACTTGGTCGGGGATCTCCCCTCATTCCCCGCATTTCACAGCCCCTTCATTTGGCATTTCCGAAAATTTTATATAGATTGCATACAAACAACCTTCTCAAGGGGAACTGGCTATGAAAAATCTTTTTTTGGGGTTTTCCCTTGCCGCAACGGCACTACTTGCTGCCTGCGGTAGTGAATCAGGAACCAATGGCGAACCTTTGGAAAATTCCTCGAATTCTTCCTCAGGGGCGGACCTGTTTGCCGAGACCTTCGATGACCTGCCAGTTTGTACCGTAAATCGCGAAGGTGCAATCGCCTACGTGAAAGACGAAAAGGCCGCCTACGCATGCGAAAACGGTGACTGGACTTTGGACGATGAAAACACCACTGAAAGAAAATCAAATGGCGATACTGGTAACGACGGCAAGTCCAGTGGCTCCGAAGGCGTGGAAGGCTCTTCCGCAAGCGTTCCCGGCGGCAGCAGCGACGCCAGCACCTACGACGTGGTCATCGGCACGCTTACCGATTCCCGCGACGGGCAGACCTACAGGACCGTGAAAATCGGTGGCCAGGTGTGGATGGCGGAGAACTTGAATTACGAGGCGGAAAGTAGCTGGTGCTACGACAACGCCCCTGCCAACTGTGCCAAGTACGGTCGCCTGTACACTTGGGCTGCGGCCATGGATAGTGTTGGCACGTGGAGCACAAATGGCAAGGAATGCGGCTACAACAAGACTTGCTCGCAGACATACCCTGTCCGGGGCGTCTGTCCCAAGGGATGGCACTTGCCCGGTATTGGAGAATTTTTTGATGAATTGATTACGGTCGTGGGAGGCTCTTCTACGGCAGGGTCCAAGCTCAAGTCTGCTACGGGTTGGAATGATAATGGCAACGGAACCGACACCTATTCTTTTTCGGCGTTGCCTGCCGGCATTAGGTATAGTGATGGGAGTTTTAGCAGCGTGGGCAAAAATGCAACCTACTGGAGTTCCTCGGCGAACGATAGCGTCACCGCGTACAACGTTGCCCTGTTTGATTACAACGACTGTGCGGGCCTGGGCTTTAGCGGCAAGTACTCCGGAATCTCTGTTCGTTGTCTCAAGGACTAGAGTATAGGGGCTAGGGGTTAGGATCTAGGATCTAGGGCCGAGGGACTCAAGAAGCATCGTGCTGATTTCCGAGACGCAGTGGTCCGCGCTACGCAGTAGCGCCAGGACTAGAAAATTTTCCCGACAAAGCAGTTCAGCGAGATGCCGCCGTGGCTGGTCTTGATGACCTTTGTACTTGGCAAGCCCAAGGCGGCACAGTTCTTTAAAAGGATGTCACTGCAGGCGCCCTTGGGCGCGAGGATGGCAACGACCAAAGGGCGCCCAATTCCCTGTGCAAGTTCCGAAAGTTTCTTGCCTATGCGGGCGTAGAGTGCTGGGGCATTTGCGTCCAGACGTTTTCCGTAGGGCGGGTTCAGCACGATGATTACTTTGGCGTTTCTGCTGCCGTTTGAGGTATCGTGCCCGATGTTTGAAATTTCTTCGGGCGTGTAGCTGAAAAAGTCTTTCTGCTGCGGTGCGATGGGAGTCGGCTCGATTTTTGCGAGGGGACTGCACTCCACGTTATGCCTGATGATTTCGACGGCTTTGTCGGAGATGTCGCTTGTGAGAATTTTGATTATTGATGAATCGTGATTTTGGACTGGATCCTTCGCGACTTCGCCGCTCTGGATGACGCGGGTCAAGTAGTTCCACGAAGCTTCTTTGAAGGCGGGCTGGTGCTTGAGGGCAAAGTCGCGGCATTTTCCGGGAATGAGTCCGCTTGCCATGTAGGCTGCCTCTAGGCTGAAGGTGCCGCTGCCTGCCATGGGGTCAATGAGAGTGGTGAGGTCGCCCGACATGTCGGGCTTTGAGGTATGAGGTCGGGCTTCGCCCTTTGAGCAATGGATTGCCTCGAAGAGCATGGCGGCGGCGATGGTCTCCTTTAGGGGTGCGTCGTTGACAAAACGCTGGTGGCCCCGCTTGTAGAGTTCTTCTCCGGCCAGGTCTAGGGAAACTGTGCATCGGTCGTCGATGAGAGTGACGAATATGTTTTGCGACGGGGTGTTGCGGGGTGTCCCCGCAGAGGGGGTAGCGGATGCGGCTAGGAGATCCCCGCCGGAGTTTACCCCGGACTGTGTTCCGGGGCCAGGATGACAAGGCGCAGGAGCGAGGGGGAGGCTTCCCCCGTTAAATATGTTGTAAAATCGTTCCGCTACGGCGTCGCTGTGGTAGAGCCTGGAGTGTTTGCAGGTGACGTGAATGTGCAACGAGTTACTAGTTACTAGTTCTGAGATACTAGGATTATTTCTTTCGTCTTTCGTCTGTAGCGAGATTGCGAGCGTTCTCTCGTCTAAATAAAGTTCCCGGGGGATTTCGGCGGCTTTCTTTTCGAGCTCGCGGAAGTTTTCGGCCTTGAAGGAGGCTATGTCCATGAGCATTCGGTTGGCGATGCGGCTGTGGGCTACGGCTTTCCAGGCTTCGGTCAGTTTGGCTTCGAAGGAGACTTTACCGTCGGCGGTTTCGAAGGAGTCGTCTTTGGCGGCGACCCCGATTTGCCGCAGCTCTTGGACCAGGGTCGCCTCGAAGCCAAGGGGCACGACGGCGGTAAAGCGGTGGAGCTTTCCGTGGACTTGCCGCTTGATGCGCTTTTCGAGGTTTTCAAGCATTTTGGACTGTGCGGAATTTACTTGAACTTGACGGCGGTGCCGTAGACGATGATTTCGGCGGAGCCCGTCATGACGGAGGCGGTGGCGAAACGGACATTTATGATGGCGTCAGCCCCGATGCCTCGGGCCTGCTTTTCCATGCGCTCGATGGCGATGTTGCGGGCGTCGTTCAGCATCTCGGTGTAGCCGGCAATCTCGCCGCCTATGATGGTCTTGAGGCCGGCGAAGACGTCGCGGACCACGTTCTTGCTGAAGACCACGCTGCCGCGCACCAGCTGGAGGGTTTCGAATTCCTTGCCGGTGATAAAGTCCGTATTGTAAAGCTGCATGGAGGCCTCCTTTTTTCTTGCCTACGGCAACAATATATAAATCGGCGGCTTCAGGACGGCATATGGGCGGCAGAAAAGTCTGTTTTCGGAGTGGCGGGCCTATAAAAGTGCTTTTTGGTGCACTTTTATAGGCCTTTTGTTAATTTGTTTGTGGTTAATTTAGAGGGTTGGATCTCAAAAATACATATAAATCTTATCAAATAGAATGTTTTATATGCACTTTTGTTAATTTGTGTGTGATTCTTTTGCGCTCTTGAAGGGGTGAGGGGCATATAAAAAGCCCTTTGGGGACGGTTTTATAGGTACGCCCCCTCTAAAAGAACCTCTTGAAAAAGGAAATTGGCCTGAAAAGCGCTGTCACCAGCAGGGAAATGGCAAAAACGGCCGCCGCCACGACTGGAACCACGACGATGGGGTGGGGCGTGAGGAGCGACAGCTCGAGTCCGTAGAAAAGCTTGATGAAAAGCGGGTGAATCAGGTACACGCCCAGCATGCAGGCCGAAACGAAGGTGAGGCGGCGGTTTGTGGTCAGCACGCCCCGGTACCGTTCACAGAAAAAGCAGAAAATGGCGGCGGCAATCAGGAAGGTAGTTGGCTGGAAATTGCCCAAAAAGTATTCGTTGGGCTTGGAGCGGTCGATGGAAAAGTACGTGGAGGAGACGAAGGCGAAGGCCCAGGAGGCAATGGCCGAGAGGTACAGGATTTTTCGGGCTAGGGGCTTCAGGCCGTAGTGGGAAATGTAGAATCCGGTGAGGTAGAAGCCCGCGAAGGTGGTGCATCCCTGGATGCGGATGTTCTTGTAGAGCGTAAAGTCGGCGAGGCGTTCCAGCAGGTGGTTCACCATGGGGAGCACCAGCCCGAAGCAGAAAAAGATGCCGATGACGTAGAGGACCATCCGGTGGCTTGCGTGTTCGGTAAAGACCCGCATGGGGGGCGTCAGAATGTAGAGCCCCGCGATGGTGTAGAGAAACCACAGGTGGGTGGGCGGCTTGGTAAAAAGCAGAAATGGCGTGGCGAAGATGTCCTTGAAAGATCCGCCGGCGACGAGGGTATTGACCGTTCCGTAGACGACGACCCAGAACACCAGCAAAAGCAAGATGCGGGTGAGGTTCTTGCCGAGGATTTTCTCCGGCGGGTGGGCGTATCGGGGCGAAAGCATGAACGCCCCGCTGATCATGATGAACACGCCCACGCCGAAGCGGGCGATGCTGTTGTAAAAGTTCAGGGTAATCCACTCGTCGGTACGCACGGGAATGTTGTACCAGGCGGACGTGACGGTATGCTGGAACACCACGGAAAACGCCGCGATGATTCTAAGGACTTCGGCGTAGAGTTCCCTAGGCTTTACGGGAGTCGTTTCCATGCCATTTAGAGCATCGCCTGGAACTGGTGGAACTTTTCCAGCAGCTCGGCGTAGGTCTTGGTGGCCTCTAGTTGCGGGAATTGGGCCACGATGGAGTCCGGCGCGCAGAAGAAGCAGCCCTTTTCGGCCTGCAGGAGCATGCCTGTGTCGTTGAAGGAATCTCCCGAAGCGAACACCTTGAAGTTCAGGTCCTGCAGGTGCTTTACCACCTTGGTCTTCTGGTCGGTAAGTCGCAGGTGGTAGCCCACGATGCGGTCGTTTTGTACTTCCAGGTTATGGCAGAAGATGGTGGGGAATCCCAGGTTCTTCATGATGGGGTAGGCGAATTCCTGGAAAGTGTCCGAAAGGATAATCACCTGGGTCTCGTCCCGGAGCTGGTCCATGAAGGCGCGGGCGCCGTCCAGCAGGCCCAGGTTCGCAATGACGTTCTGGATGTCCGAAAGCTTGATGCCTTCGCGGTCGAGAATCTTGATGCGCCCCTTCATGAGCTCGTCGTAGTTAGGGATGTCGCGGGTGGTCAGGCGCAGGTCAGCGACGCCCGTCTTTTCGGCGACGGCAATCCAGATTTCGGGGGCGAGGACTCCTTCCAGGTCCAGGGTAACGACACATTGCTTGGTGAACATAGGGCTTAGGGGTTAGGATTTAGGGTCTAGGGGTTAGGAAAATTCAGAATTCAGAGTTCAGATTTCGGAGTTTGAACAATTTTGAAATCCGAATTCTGAAATCTGAAATCCGAATTATTTTTTCCTCTCGTTTATAATTTCTCTCAAATCTTCAATCGTAATCTGGTACGGGGTGCGGCAGAAATCGCAGATGACTTCCAGGTCCTTTCCTTCGGCTTCCAGGTCCAGCAGGTCCTGGAGAGGGAGGGTGGCAAGGGTCGCCACCGTGCGTTCGTGGCTGCAGGGGCAGTAGGCCCTGGGGTCGATTTCTTTCACGATGTCGATTTCGTAGGGGCCCCGCAGCTGGTCCAGAAGTTCGTCCAGGTCAAAACCCTCGGGGGTGTTCATGTCGCAGAACTTGGGCAGGTTCTGCACGATGACCTCTATCAGGTTGATGTCCTTGTCTTCCAGGTCCGGGAACGCCTCGATGTAGAAACCGGCGGCGTAGTCCAGCTTGCTCGGGTCCTGGGCGTTAAAGGCGGCCTCGATGCCAACGGCGGAGCGGATCTGTTCCGACTGCAAAAGGTAGGTGGCCAGGTTCTGTCCCATGGATACCGACGGAGCCTCGATGATGCTCTCGTGGACCCGCTTGCCCTGCTCGTTCAGCTTGACCACGCGGATGCTCTGGGGAATCAGGGCGGGCTCGTTACCGCCCACGGCGGCAAGTTCCGGCTGCGGGATCATGGCACGCACCAGGCCCTGGGGCGTCGTGTCCGACTGCACCAGCGTGATTTCGCCGCCAAAACGGGTGGTCAGCGACACGGTTCCCGGAAACTTCAGCGAGGCGCTCAAAAAGATGCTTGCGATGGAGTTCTCGGCCAAAAGTTTCAGGGCGAAACCCTGTGCGTTGTGCTTCTTGCCGATTTCGTTCATCGTCGCGGTCAAATCGACGACAATCAGGCGGAAGGGCGTTCTCTTGCCCGTGGCGCGGATAATGCGGTCCTTGAAATTCATGGCACAAAGATAGAAATGTAGTTGTGCCCTATGGACTAGTTAATAGTTACTAGTTACTAGAAATGCATAAAACGGGAATGTTTTTGAAGGTCTTGGAAGGTGTTTTTGGTAAATAAGGGGGGAGGTCTCCCCCTCGCTTCTGCGGCTCGTCATCCCCGCGTAGGCGGGGATCTCCTTGCGGCATCTGCTACCCCTTCTAACGGGGCTCAGTCGCCGCCCCGTAACGCCCGGCTTTTTCGGTCCACTTTTATTATATTCTTGCGAAAACGAGGCTCAATATGAAGATTTTATTCCTGATGGCCGACGGTTTCGAGGAAACCGAATTCGTCACACCTTTCGACTACCTGCAGCGGGCAGGTTTTGAGGTCGCTCTTGCAAGCGTTTCCGGTAAGGCCGAAGTGATTGGGTCCCACGGCCTTAAAATCCAGACGGACTTTGCACTTTCGGGTGCCGATACCGCAAAGTTTGGCGCCGTCCTTTTGCCCGGTGGCGGCATTGGTGTCAAGAACCTGAAGGCCTCCGCCCATGTGGAGAAGGTCATCTGCGATTTCAACGATGAGGACAAGTGGATTTTCGCCATCTGCGCCGCTCCTTTGGTACTGAGCAAGGCGGGAATCCTGGTGGACAGAACCGTCACCTGTTTCCCGGGCTGCGAAGCGGAGCTGGTCTGTAACAAGTTTGTGGAAGACCGCGTAGTGGTAGACGGCAATATCGTCACCAGTCGCGGCGCAGGCTCCGCCGAAGAATTCACTTTCGAATGTATCGCCCAGCTGGGCGGCCGCGACCTTGCAGAAAAAATCCGCAAGCAGGTGGTGGCGAGGTAAGAACTACTTCTCGATAATCGCCGAGGCCACGATGCCGTCGCCGGCGTAGAGCACCATGATTTGCCCGGGGGTGGCGGCGAATTGCGGCGTGTCGAACCGGATAGAGATTCGGTTGTCTGTAAGTTCGGTAATGCTTGCTTCGGCGAAGGTGTGTCCCAGCCGGATTTTCGCCTGGAGCTTCTGCTGCAGCAGGGGAGAGTCCTTGGAAACCATCAGGTTCAGCTGGCTCCCGCTGACTTCGCTACATTGCAGCAGACTGCGAGGTCCAAGTACCACCTGGTTCTTCTTGACATCGATGGCAATCACAAAAAGGGGCTCCGGCTGACCGCCGATGTTGAGGCCTTTCCTTTGCCCGATGGTGTAGTGGATGAAACCCTTGTGCTGCCCCAAGACCTTGCCGTTCACGTCCACGAAGTCGCCGGGAACGTTGTCGCTTTCGTCAAAGAGCACGGAGTAGTCGCCGCATTCCAGAAAATCCTGGCTTTCCTTTTTGGAGGCGAAATCTTCCCAGCCGATTTTACGGGCCAGTTCCTTGACCTCTTCCTTGTGCATTTCGCCTAGGGGGAACAGCACCGACGAAAGCTGGTCTTCGGTTAGCCTGGAAAGGAAATAGGACTGGTCCTTAAAGGTGTCGCGGGCCCTCCACAGGAACGGTTCTTCGGGGCTCCTGAAATCCAGACGGGCGTAGTGTCCTGTGGCAAAGTAGTCAAAGCTTACGCCCATCTTGCGGACGGCGTGGAGCATGGCTCCGAACTTGATGGACTGGTTGCAGCGCACGCAGGGGTTGGGCGTACGGCCCGCCCGGTATTCGGCGCGGAAATAGTCCAGCACGTTTTTCTTGTATTCCTCTACCACGGGAACTACGTGGAAGGGAATGGACAGGCGCTTGGCCACACTCTCGGCGGCTTCGATGCTTTCCCTTTCGTTGGGGCCGAAACATCCGGAGCGGCCCTCCACGATGGGCATGTTGATGGAACCGTCCCAGAGGGCCATGGTAATGCCTATGACGTTGTAGCCCTTCTGCTGCAAGGTCCAGGCGGTAAGGGCGGAATCTACGCCTCCCGAAAGTCCGACTGCTACTGTTTTGTTGTTTGGTTCCATAATACTAGCGAAAATATAGGAAAATAGAGTATAGAGACTAGGATTTAGAGACTAGAGATTAGATTCTAAATCCTAGCTCCTAAATCCTAACCCCTTTTTGTATATTAGAAACATGATTGAAAAACTTTTGAACGCCCTGGACTCCGTGTTGCTTGGCAAGCGGGAGTCCGTAGAAATGCTGGTCATGGCCCTGCTGGCCGACGGTCATGTGCTGGTAGAAGATGTGCCTGGAACAGGCAAGACCACTTTGGCGAAGGCCCTGGCGGTAGCCATCGGGGCGGATTTCGCCCGCATCCAGTTCACGCCGGACCTGCTCCCTGCCGATGTGACCGGCGGGGCGGTGTTCCGCATGAACACCGGGGATTTTGAAATCCGGAAAGGTCCCGTATTTACCCAGATTCTCTTGGCCGACGAAATTAATCGCGCATCGCCCCGCACCCAGAGTTCCCTGCTGGAGGCCATGGAAGAGCGTCAGGTTTCCCTGGAAGGGGAACGGCACGCGCTGCCTAAGCTGTTCATGGTGCTGGCTACGGAAAACCCGGTGGAATTCCACGGGGTGTTTCCCTTGCCGGAAGCCCAGATGGACCGGTTCCTGATCCGGCTTTCGTTGGGCTACCCCTCTACGGAAACGGAACTGCAGATTTTGCGGAGCCACCGGGAAGGTAAACCCCTGGACAAGCTGACCGCCGTCACCACGCCCGAAGAAATCCTGAAGGCGAGGGATGCCGTCCGCAAGGTTCACGTGGACGAATCCCTGGAAAGATACGTGGTGTCGCTGGTTCAGGCGACCCGAGAAAATCCGGCCGTGCGCCTGGCTGCAAGCCCCCGCGCAGGTATCAACCTCATCAAAATGGCCCAGGCGTCTGCCTACATCCAGGGCCGGGACTTCGTGAATCCCGACGACATCCAGCGGGTGTATTCCGCGGTGATGGAACACCGTGTCTTTGCGAAAGACGGAAACGCCTCTACGGTGAAAAGCATTCTGGAATCTATCCGCACCCAGGTGAAAATCCCTAAGTAGAAGCGGGGAACATGTCGAAGGTTCCTTCCATAAGGTGGCTGCTGGAGGCGTACCCCCGGACTCCCAAGAGGACGGGGCTCCTCATGCGGCTTTACTTTATCTGGCAGGAGTATTTTATGCCCGCCGGTCACAGCGCCTTTGCGCTGATGTTTTTCTCTATGGTGGCGGGACTCGTGCCAGGATTCTGGGCCGCATGGATTTTCTGCGGACTGGATTTTCTGTTGTTCCTGGCGTTGTTCCCCTCCCTTTTTATGACCTGCCGAAAGAACCGCTTTGAAGCGGGGGCTATAGAAGTTTCTCCTGTTATGGAAGGCGAAATGGCAACGGTCCAGGTGCAGGTGACGGCCAAAAACCGGATTGACGCGGTATCCCTTTCCTGTTTCCGCATGGATGCAAGTCTTGCAAGCGAAGGATCGCCCTATGTGCTTGTGAATCAGGGCGAATCGGTAATGCTCCAGTGCAAGGTCAGAACCAAGAAGCGTGGCGCCTATACGGTAGGGAAGGTGTCTCTCTTGATTCCCGAAATCATGGGCATGTTACGGTACAGCGCCAAGGCGGGCTCTGCAGAGATTTTAGTTTACCCGAAACCCGTGAAAATATCGGCTTTCGATTTTTTGACCTGGGGCAGCAGCGGTATGGTCTTTGCGCCCCTGCTGACCAGCGGCTTTGCTCGCGGGCTGGATTTTTCGGGAGTGCGGGAATACCAGGAAGGGGATGCCCTGCGGGATTTGCACCACAAGGCCTTTGCCCGCTACGGAAGGCCCTTTACCAAGGAATTCGAGGCGGAACGTGGAGCCGGAATCGTGATGGTGTTGGATGTGCGGGGAAACACCCTGCAGGAGCGCTCCCTGCAAGAGGACCTTATACGCCTTGCGGCAGGTGTAGGCGCCTGGTTCATGGAACGAGGAATTCTTGGGCGGTTCTTCATAAACGACGAGGAAATTTCCTTGAACGCAGGGGACGGTGGCGACAGCCTTTTTGCCGCCCTCGCCCGGATTCCGGCGGCAAGTCCTTTCAAAAAGAGTGGGCCTGCAACAGAGGGCCCCTGGTCTCCGGCGGCAAGGCCCATGGGGCCGGTGCTGCGTCTTGGGCTCCATCGTGAAGAAAACCCGCTGGTCCACAAGCAGGTCATTGTCTGTGACGGAAAAGTCCCGACGGCAGCGGGTGACGACACCCTGATGGTCCACAGTTCCCTCTTGAAGGATAAAATTTCCCTGACTAGGCAGGAGGATTTGCTCCCATGAGAAAATCCATGAGGGAAATATTCAAGACGCTGTTCCTGGTGCTTGCGTCCGTGAATCTGGGAATCTCCAGCGAGATGCTCCCGCTTGGAGTCGTTTTCGCCTTGGGTTTCTTGTACCTTCATTGGAGGCTGGAAAAGCCTACGCCCCTGTACAAGAAGCGTTTTGCCTACGGGGCCATTGTTCCATTTGCCCTGTGGTGGGTGGTGACTCCCGAGGTGGAAAACGGAATTTCGCCCTACGTGGTGTTTATTCCGGCCTGGTACTTGCTGACTCTGGCGTGGCTCCAGAAACGGAGTCTTGGGCGGGGCGGTTTCGAAGCCTTTGTCATCTTTGATGGAGTGGCGGCTTTGCTTTTGGGAATGTTCCAGGCGGGTCGTGCCGGAGGCATTTTGGGAGCGGTGGGCATACTGCTTGCTATCCTTGCCTACAGGCGCACAAAGACGGCTTGGTACAAGTACGGGCTGTTCCTGTTGCTGATTGCCTTCTTCGGGTTTACTTCTTTCGGAGGCTGGCAATACTGGAAAAACCACCGGAGTTATGACGGACGCTGGGGTGATGATTATTATGAACGGAATCGCGTGATGGGTTTTGATCCGACGGTTTCTCTAGGTTCGTTTTCCAGCAATTACATTTCCAAATATAATAGTCAGGTCGTTTTGCGGGTATGGGATAAAAATGCTCCTGAATATTTACGAGCTGCGGTCTATGAAAAATATGTAGGTGATATCTGGAAACTCCCTGCAAAAGCTAAGCAAAAGCTTTACCCGGCCTATTACCGCATCGACTATCCGGTCTTTGAACTTGTAGATTCTGTCACTAGACGTGAAAATGTACGCTCTGTTTGGGTTCAATCGGCCTTAGACAATTTTGGCTTTCTTTTTGCTCCATCTAATGCGGTGGGAGTGGCTGCCAAGAATGCAGATTCCCTAGATTTCTACAAGACAGGGATTTTTGCGGGAGCAAACGGAACTCGCGGGGACTGGTATTATTTTGTGGATAACTCTGCTGACGCAATGGTTTGGCAGATGCCCTATGATAACGGTGATTCTGCTTACTTGCAGATAAGTTGGTCCCATAAGCCATTTGTAGATTCTGTTGCTATTGCTATGAATTTGCCCCAAAAGGATTCCTTGCTAGATTCCTTGCTCAATGGAGACTATGAAAAAAATGTTTTGACAGTAATATATAATTATTTTGTTCAAAATTTTAGATATTCGCTGGTTGTTCCTGGCGTTCGCGAAAACAAAGGTGATCCCTTGCGAGCATTCTGGATAGCCAAAGAAGGATTTTGTGAATACTATACGACACTTGCGGTTTTGCTCTTGCGTCATCAGGGAATCCAAGCTCGCTACGTGACGGGCTTTGCACATCCGGAACGTAACAATGATCGTGACTACGTCGTATTTCGTAGGTATCATAGTCATGCTTGGGTAGAGTTCCTTTGGAACGGACACTGGTATTTTTTTGACCCGACACCTCCCATGGAGCCTGGACTTTTTTCGAAACTCCCCATTTGGTCGTCTTGGTGGGAAGGTTTTAATGGACGCTTGGCTCGCCTGTTGCATTTAGTGAAGGAAGGCGAGTGGCGCCGTGTGGTAGACGATTGGCAGGTCGTGACCCAAGGGTTTTTGGGCAATCCCCTAGTTTATGGAATATCGCTCTTGCTTTTGCTGGTAATTCTTGCCAGAAGATTGCTTAAAGGAAATAAGCACAAGGTTCGGATAAAAATGGATGCGCGAGTTCAGTCTTGGGTTCGTTCCCTTGACCGGGCAGAGAAGATGTTGAAGCGCCATGGATTTATTCGGCAACCGGGGGAGACGGTGGGGGCTTTTCTTGTCCGCATTGAACCACAGGTGACAGTCACCGGAGAGACCCTGAGTGCGCTCGAATCTCTCCGCGAGTACGAAAAGCATCGCTGGCAATAAAAAAGTCCCGCAACTTGCGGGACTTTTTTATTCATAAAGTTGAAAGATTATTCAGTGCGAACGAACACTTCGGTATCGTTGCCGGCGAACATGCCGTCACTTTCGGCTTCTTGGAAGAGAACGGTGTTAAGAATAAGTGTAACTGTCTCACCAACAACTTCAATTTTTGGAGTTGTAGTAAATGTTTTGCCAAATTCAACACAATCACCTTCTTTGTTTGCCTTGAAAATGAGCGTTCCTTCGTTGATGGACCAATGGCCTTTGTCGTCAGTTCCGCCGCTTAAGGACCCGGGGCATTCACCTGCAGTGGATCTTGTGTAGTGATATAGGCTATCTTCTGAGAAAACCAAGGTTCCCCCCTGTGCGGCAGAAAAGTCGGTAATAATCTCGTTATTGCCTTTTTGACTAATAGACTTCAGCGTCCATGTACCGACAAGGCAGTCTTCGGACAATCCTTCTGCACAAATTTCAGCGGGAGTTTTGTTGCTTCCGCTATCATCGCTACAAGCTGTAAAAAATGCCAGGGTGGAGGCAGCCAATAGCGTCAAGATTTTTGTTTTCATATTAATCCTCTTAGGTTTGTATACTCGTAATATATATAAAAGTAAATGAGAAAAGTGAAAAAAATCATTAACTATGCGAAAAGTGGGATTTTTTTACGCCTAATCGGTTCAGCCTGTTGTATAGGGCCGTGCGGAGCATGCCCAAGCGCTCGGCCGTGAGGCTTACGGAGCCACCATTTTTGGCGATGGAGTCGGTCAGGAACTGTCGTTCCTGTTCCAGTAGGTATTCCTTGAATTCGTCGTAACTGTTGCAGTAGGCGATTCCCGACGGAGCCTTCTCCTGGTACAGCCCTTCGTCGATTTGCAGGTCTTCGGGTTTCAAGAACCCCGGGTTTGCAAAGCACAGGGCCCGCTGGATAACATTTTCCAGTTCCCGGATGTTTCCCGGCCACTGGTGGGCTTGCAACTTTTTTAGGGCTTCGGGAGACAAGATGAAATTCTCGCCCTGGGGAGCGTATTGCTTGATAAAATAGTTCGCCAGGTCTTCGATGTCTTCCTTGCGGCTCCGTAGGGGGAGAATCTGGATGGGAATCACGTTCAGGCGGTAGTAAAGGTCTTCGCGGAATCGTCCCTTGCGGATTTCTTCGCTCAGGTCCCGGTTGGTGGCGGCGATGATGCGCACATCCACATGTCGGGTCTTGTTTGCCCCGATGGGGCGGATTTCCCTATTTTGAATGACCCGCAGGAGTTTCACCTGGGCGTGTAGGGGCATGTCGCCGATTTCGTCCAAGAAGATGGCGCCGCCGTTGGCCTCTTCGAAAAGGCCGATTCGTTCGTTTTGGGCTCCGGTAAAGGCTCCGCGGGTGTGTCCGAAAAGTTCGCTTTCGAAAAGGGCGTCGGGAATGGCGCTGCAGTTCACGGTGACAAACCGCTCGTACATGCAGGCGATGGCCCGGGCCACCAGGTCTTTGCCCACGCCGGATTCGCCCTGTATAAGGACCGGCCCCGTGTGGAGAATGGTCCGTTCCACTGTTTTGCGCAGGGACTCCATGGCGGGGCTTTTCCCTACCAGATGGCTCATCCGTTCCCTGAAAATCATCTTGGCGCTGTAGATGTCCTTGAGCCTCAGAATCTTGCTCATCAGGTGGAGTTTCAGGGACTCTACAGACAAGATAATGTCGTAGAGGTTGTTGGGAATGGAGATGAATTTTTCGGGATCCTCGGCATAGACGAGAATCATGGTATCCGGTTTTTCAAGGCGGATGGCGGTTAGTGCCTCCACATTGCACTGGACAAAGGAATCCAGGTCCCAGATGATAATGGGTGAGGTGACCTGTTCTGCTTTGGTCCAGGCGGTAAAGGTTTCCAGTTCGTAGTTCACCGACGAAAGCACATCCTGGATAAAGGCGGATGTGTCGGTTTCGTTGGAGAATAACTGGATGGAGGACATTTGTTTAATTCGGAATTCGGAAATCGGAATTCGGATTATAATGTCATGTTTTGTGATAACTCTGAAATCCGAAATCCGAAATCATAACTACTATCCTAATTCTTTGCTTCTTATAGTGCCTGCTACCACGGCCTTGATGAGGGTGCTGCGGAAAGCACCTTCTTCGAGAGCGTCTACGCCTGCGATGGTGGTGCCACCGGGAGAGCACACCATGGCGCAAAGGTCACTGGGGCTTTTGCCGGACTGCTTCACCAGTTCTACGGCTCCTTCGATGGTCCCGAGGGTGAGTTTCAGCGCAACGTCACGGGTAAGGCCTGCTTTTACGCCTCCGCGGGTAAGGCCTTCGATGAACTCGAATACGTAGGCGGGGGCACTACCGGAAAGTCCGGTGACGGCGTCCATCAAGCTTTCGGTGACGCGACAGGTGACTCCGATGGTTCCAAAAATTTCTTCGGCGGTCTTCAGGGTGTCTTCGGAGACGCCGTCGGTGGCAAGCGCCACCGTGCCCCTGCCCACCGTAAGCGGCAGGTTCGGCATCACGCGGAGCACCTGGTTCTTGCTCCCGAGTGCGGCGATGAGGGATTCCCGCTTGACGCCGGCCATGATGCTCACGAAGGTCTTTGTGCCCTTGATGGCCTTGACGGCATTTTTCCACTCGTTGGACACGAGCTTGAAAATCTGGGGCTTTACGCAAAGGAAGGTGATGTCCGCCTTCTTGACGCCTTCTGCGAAGTTCTTGACGCGCACACAGCCCAGCTTGCTTACCGCCGCAGCGGCAGTATCGTTGGGGTCAAAAAAGAAGATGGACTTGGGGCTGACTTTTGCATTCAAAAGTCCACGGAGGATAGCTCCTCCCATATTGCCAGTGCCTGCAAAGAATATTTTTTTGTCCATAATAAAATCCTTCAAACCTTTATAATTTAATAACAAATACTTAATGAGTAATGTGAGATGTGTAATGGTTAATGGTTAATGGTTAATTTCCCGTTTTTCATTTCACATTTCACACTCCACATTTCACAATCGAATTACCCGTTCATGGAGTTCAAGAAGTCGTAGTTGGTCTTGAACGACTTCATCTTGTCACGCATGAATTCCATGATTTCCACGGTGGTCATGTCCTGCAGGTAGCGGCGCAGCACCCACACGCGGCGGAGTTCATCGTCGGACAAAAGCTGTTCTTCTTTGCGGGTTCCGGACTTGAAGATGTCGATGGCCGGCCAGATGCGCTTTTCGGCGATACGGCGGTCCAGCACCAGTTCGTTGTTGCCGGTACCCTTGAATTCTTCGAAAATCACTTCGTCCATGCGGCTGCCGGTCTCGATAAGGGCCGTGCCGATGATGGTGAGGGAGCCGCCGTTCTCGATTTTACGGGCGGCACCGAAGAAACGCTTGGGCCTGTGCATGGCGTTGGCGTCCACACCGCCGGAGAGGATCTTTCCGGAGTGGGGAATCACCACGTTGTTTGCGCGGGCAAAGCGGGTGATGGAGTCCAGAAGAATCACCACGTCGTTTCCGTGTTCCACCATGCGCTTGGCCTTTTCGATGACCATGTCGGCCACCTTGATGTGGCGGGTGGGTTCTTCGTCGAAGGTAGATGCCAGCACTTCGGCCTGGATGTTCTTGCCCCGGGCGGCACCTTCTTCGCGGAGACGGTCCACCAGCTTGCGCATTTCCGTCACTTCTTCGGGGCGTTCGTCAATCAGGAGCACCATCAGCTTCACTTCGGGGTGGTTGATGGTGAGGGCCTTGGTGATGTTCTGCAGAAGAACCGTCTTACCCGTGCGGGGAGGGGCGAGGATAATGCTGCGCTGGCCCTTTCCGATGGGGGTGAACAGGTTCATGATGCGGGTGCTGTATTCTTGAGGGTCCCATTCCAGGTTAAGCCTTTCGATGGGGTGGATGGGCGTCAGGTATTCGAAAGCCACACGGCGCTTGGTCTTCTCGGGAGGCTCGAAGTTCACCGTGTCGATGCGCATCAGGGCAAAATACTTTTCGCCTTCCTTGGGCTGGCGGATCTGGCCGGTGATGGTATCGCCCATCTTCAGGTCGTAACGACGGATGATGTTACGGCTGATGTAGATGTCGTCGGGGCCCGCCAGGTAGTTGTGGTCGGGGTTCCGCAAGAATCCGTGTCCGCCGTCGGGAATGATTTCTAGCACGCCCTCGGTATAGATGGGGCAGTCTTCGCCGGTAGTGGCGCTCAAAATGCTATAGACCAGGGCCTGCTTGCGCATGGTCTTGAAGTCGGGGATTCCCAGTTCGTCGGCCTGGCGCTGGAGCTCGAACATGGGGAGCCCGCGGAGTTCTCTCCACTTGGCCCGCGCGGCGGCCACCTTCTCGGGGTCCGGCGGCGGCAGCTGGATACTTTCGTCCAAAAAGTCGTCCTGGGGCAGGTTCTTGCCGTGGCGGTTCTTGAACTTGTTAAACTTGTTGAATTTATTGTTGTTGAACTTGTTGTTGCCCTGGCCGCCCTGGTTATTCTGTTGGCCCTGGTTGCCTCTGTTCTGATTTTGGTTGTTCTGTGCCTGGCCTTGGTTGTTCTGACCTTGCTGTTGGCCAATCTGGTTCTGGCCTTGCTGCTGGGCGTTCTGGGCGTTGCCCTGTTGCGGGTTCTGTCCCTTGTTTTCAATCGGCGCGGCCGTAGCAACGGCTGGGGCTCCGTCGGCTACGGGAGCGGCATTGCTTGCCGGCGCTGCTGCTTCAGCCGGGGCTACGGGCGTGGCTTTCGGTTCGGCTTTCTTTTCCGCTTCCATGAATTCGGCGGCGGCCTTCTGGACATCGCTATCTTCTTTTGCTTTTTTCGGGGGGCGACCGCGACGCTTGGGCTTATCTGCCTCTGTGGCTTGATTCTGTTCGGGGGTCATAGAAACTTCGTTCAATCCTTCATCAGGATTACTTTTTGATCTAGGCACTAGATTATCCTTTGATATATAGTAAGGTCTTTTTTAAGTGGAAAAGAACTTGAATGGGGGATATGGTAAAATGGAGAAATACTCTCCATAAAATTGGGAAGGCTTTGCTCCCTCAACGCCCTATAAGATAAATAAAAAAAAAGTTTTTGTCAGCAAAAAACGGCTTAAATGTCAAAAAAAAGTGAAAAAATGACAAGTTGTTTTAACTATATTAGGGGTCGTGGAATCCTTAGAAAGAGTTTTTGTGGCTCTTGGCAGCAATCTTTCTCCTCGGGGCAAGCGTCTCTCTGAGGGGCGTGACATGTTGCGCCGAATTTCTGCCGGTGGCTGGAAGGAAAGCCCCATCTACGAGACTCCGCCGGTGGGCCCCGAAGGCCAGGGTCCGTATTTCAACCAGGTAGTGAGTTTTTGGTATGCGGGCACGCCTACGCGGCTGCTCCATTACCTCAAGGGTTCCGAGCTGGTGCTGGGCCGCAAGCCCAGGGGACACTGGAATTCTAGGGAAATTGATTTAGATCTTTTGTATTACGGCAACAAGGTGCTGTCCGGCAGGCCGCAGGTCCCTCACGGGGAGATTCTGCACCGGCAGTTCGTGCTTGTGCCGTTGAACGATATCGCCCCCGATTGGGAAGACCCGTTGAACGGGCGTACCGTGAAAAGTTTGCTTGCGGATTTGCTAGCCCGCGAGGGGAAAATCCCGTTCCGCACCGTCACAGGGGAGGAAGACTGATGCTTACGGACAAGGGCGTGCATTTTTTGGCCATTGAAGGGGTCATCGGGGTCGGAAAGACCACACTCGCTCGGATTATCGCCGAACGGTGGAACGCCTTCTGCATCGAGGAAAACTTTGCAGAAAACCCCTTCTTGGAAAAATTTTACGAAAACAAGGAAGCCTACGCCTTCCAGACCCAGCTGTTCTTTTTGCTGGACCGCCACAAGCAGTTGCAGAACACGGGAATCCAGAGTGACCTGTTCCACGACCTGCTGGTGTGCGACTACACCTTTGACAAAGACCAGATTTTTGCGGCCCAGAACCTTTCCGATAGCGAGTACACCATGTACGAGCAGGTGGCCCGCTCTCTGGACAAGGACTTGCCGAAACCCGACCTGGTGGTTTACCTGCAGGCCAGCGTCCCAACGCTTCTGAACCGCATTCGCGGCCGTGGCCGCCAGATGGAAAAGGCCATCGAGGGCAACTACCTCAAGGACCTTCAAGAGCGCTACGACCATCTTTTCTGGCACTATCCCAGTGCCCCCGTGCTGATTATCAACACGGACAATATCGACTTTGTACACAACGAAAATCACCTGAAACAAATTCTGGATGCTATTGCGGAGTGCCCGCGGCAGACCACCTACTTTGTTCCCGATGGTAACTAAGAAGGCAATATGCAAATCATCAAGACTATAGCGGAATTACGTGAAACCCTTAAACCCCTTATCAAGAAGGACAAGGTCATTGGACTTGTACCCACCATGGGTGCTCTTCACGACGGTCACGGGGCGTTGATCAAGGAGTCCGTAAAGAACTGCGAAGTGACGGTGGTGAGCGTTTTCTTGAACCCGATCCAGTTCGGCCGTAACGAAGACCTGGACAAGTACCCAAAGCGTCTGGAAGCCGATGCCAAATTGGCGGAATCCCTGGGGGCGGACTATGTCTTTGCGCCCAGCGTTGCCGAAATGTATCCTGATGGCGACCCGCTGACCCTGGTGCGGGACGAAACCCTTGAAAGCATGTACTGCGGTGCTTACCGCCCGGGTCATTTCCGCGGTGTCTTGACCGTAGTGGCCAAACTGTTCCTGATATCCGGGGCGAACAAGGCTTTCTTTGGCGAGAAGGATTACCAGCAGGTGTTCCTCATCGAAAAGATGGTGAAGGACCTGAACTTCGACATCGAAATTTATCGGGTGCCTATCGTCCGCGAAGAATCTGGTCTTGCCCTTTCTAGCCGTAACGAATACCTGACCGCCGATGAACGCAAGCAGGCGTTAGGCATTTCCGAAGGCCTGAAGCTGGCCAAGAAGGCATTCGAAGGCGGCGAGCGCGGTGTGGTGCGTCTCAGGGATATCGTGCTGAAGTCCGTGCTGGCCAATCGCGGCCAGGTCCAGTACGTGGAAGTGGTGAACCAGAAGAACTTGCAGAAGTTCAACGGCGTCCTCCGCGATGGCGACAAGGTGGTTATCCTCGTGGCCGCCTTCTTCGGCAAGACTCGCCTGATCGACAATATCGAGCTGAACTAATTCTGAATTCCGAAATCCGAATTCGTAATTGAAAAATAGCGGCTATGCCGCTATTTTTCTGTAGCCGTAAACACGCCGTCCCAGGTTTCGCCTTGGGCTACGGGCGGGTTTACCTTATAAGCTTCGCAGCGCTTGATGTACACGTGTGAAGGCGTGGTCTTGGAACCCGGATCCCGGTCGGGATGGTGGGGCTCGTAATCCAGGCATTCCGTGAACAGTTCCTTGGCGCGGTCCCAGTCCATCGCTAAGTAGGCGGTGCGGGCCTGTTCCCAGATTTCCACCAGCTTGTGTAACTGCGCTTCGTTTTCGCAGCCGGGCTTTGCCAGCAGTTCGAAGGTCTTGACGGGCTGGCTCTTGCCTATTACGCGGATTGTGTCCAGGGAGCGGTAGATGAACCGGCCTTCGTCCAGGTGCTTTTGGGTGTCTTCGCTTATCTGGATGTAGGCACCGTACTGTTTGGCGGCGCTTTCCAGGCGGGCGGCCAGGTTCACGGCGTCGCCCATCATGGTGTAGTTCTTGCGCATGGTGGAACCCATGTTTCCGGTCACGATGTCGCCGGAGTTGATACCGATTCTCATGTGCATGTCGTGGACAACCTTGGGCCATTTGTTTCCTTCGCTCGCCCATTTCTTGCGGAGGGCCATGAGCTTGGTCTGCATGTCCACGGCGCTGTCGCAGGCGTTCTGGGCGTGGTTGGGCAGCGGCATGGGGGCTCCGAAGAAGGCGATGATGGCGTCTCCTTCGTACTTGTCCAATGTGCCCTTGTTCTCTAGCAGGGTGTCCGTCATGGCGGTGAGGTATTCGTTCAGAAGTTCCACCAGCTTGCTTGGGTCTCCGATTTTTTCGGAGAAGGTGGAGAAGCTCGCGATGTCGGTAAAGTAGGCGGTGATGTTGGACTTGGAACCGCCCAGGGTAGGCATGATTTCATTGTTCACCATCTCGTCGATCAGTTCAGGAGAGATGTATTGCTTGAAGGCGTTACCCAAGAAGCGTTTTTCCTTGGTCTCGAAATAGAACTGGATAATCAGGGCGATAATGTTGGTGAACAGGATGGCGAAAATCTGCTTGGACGCTCCAAGGTACAGGCCCTGTTCAAAGTAATGGTAGGCGATGCCCAGGTAGCCGCCCATCAGCACAAAGGAAAGCGCAATGGAGATGTAGCTCTTTACGTAGAGACCCACCAGCAGGCAAACTAGGGCGAGCAACACCACGATAATCTGCTGGTAGCGTTCCTGCAGGGTCACCAAAAAGTCGTCGTTCAGGATATTCTGGAGAATGGTGGCGTGGGTCAGCACGCCGGGGTAGTTTTCTTCGTGGGGTGCAGTCACAAAGTCGAACAGGGCCGGGGCCGCCGAACCCAGAATGAAAATCTTGCCCTGGAAAAGTCCCGGATCTACCCGGTTCTTGGTAATGTCGTAATAGGACAAGTGCTGGAAAACCCTTTCCGTTTCTGCCGTGTTGTATCGGCCCTTGTAGTTGATTTGGTAATGACCCCAGCGGTCGATGGGAATCTGTTTCACCTTGCCGAACCGGATTTCTTTGCCTTCGCCCAGGTTGTTGATGCGTTCTTCGGAGGTGTTGATAATGTCTGTCAGCACGTCGTTGTTCAAGATGACCAGATTGGAAACCCACTTTTTCTTGGCCATATCATAATGGATGTCCATGTCCATAGAAATATGGGTGGGCTTGTTTGGTGGAAGCCTTTGCAGTGAGTCCGCAAAATACTTGACGGTATTTACGATATAGGGAGTGATGACCGCCTCTTCGTCTTCTTCGCTATCGGAGAGCACAAACCGGCCTGCACCTTCTTCGTCCCGCTTGACGGTAATGTTGTCTGTAATTTCTTTTTCTTCGTCTTCGCCCAGGGAATCCAGCATGGTGGCGTCAATCTGGAAAAGGGCGTCGGAAAGGGTCTCGTTCAACATCTGGCCTTCGAAGATTTCGAAGGTGACGCTTCCTTCGCTGTTCTTGGTGGCGATGATTTTTGAGGAAATGTCGATGAACTGGCTGTTTTCTTCGGGCTTCTTGGCGGCTTCCCTGATTTTTTTGTGGAGGGCCAGGAACATGGGATAGCTGAACTGGGGGAAGGTGGTGTGGTAAAATCCCGAGGAATCTTTGTAGATGCCGAAAGGCTTGCCCAGGTCGATATACTGCCCCATCTTGATTTTCACGTTTTCCGGTTTCTGGTGAAAAAGGTGCAAAAGTGTCATCAGGGGCATGGTGGAATAAATCTTGCTTTCCGTTCCGGAGTAGAGTTCCGGACTGGGGAAACGGTAAAGGAGGGACACGCGGCGGACCACGCCGTCGTCATCGGGGTAGGCGTTTACCGAACCCATCTGGGCCCCTGCTTGGGCCAGTTCCGGGAAGATGTTGTCCAGCAGGTCCTTTGGCTCGATGTTCTGGGCGGAGTCTACTTGCGAAAGTTCGAAGGTGGAGCTGTAGCCGATTTCATCGGCCCGTTCGGCGGTGCTGAGGGGCCTCCATTGAGATTCGTGCTTGTAGGACTGGTAGCTATCAAAAATGTTGCAGACGATAGTGTTCCCGCTTTCCTTGACGGCGCTGACCAGCATGGAGTCGTAATTGTAGAACGTTCGGATGTCGCCCCCCAGGGAATCCCAGGGCGTGTCCGGGCTCAGCTTGTTCAGCATGGTGGTGACCTGCTGGGTCTTCTGTTCGCCAAAATCGGCGTTCTTGAACAGGATGTCGAAGCCGATGGCCGATGCCCCTCCGTTGCTCAGGTTCTTGACCACGTCGGCGTGGATGGAACGGTCCCAGGTGTTGTAGTTTCCCAGTTTTGCCAGGGAGGGTTCGTCAATATCCACGATAAAGATGTTGGGGTCGTAATGGCTGTTCAGGGCATTCTTGTCGCCGGTTTCTTCGAGGTTGTGGGTCTTGCCCGTCTTGACCTTGAAGAACATGTCGTAGAACAGGTATTCTAGGGATTCTGCACCGTTGCGGACTCCATCTAGCTGAGGGTTCTGCACGTTGCCCAAGAACAAAATGAGAAAAACTAGGCCCGACGTAAGGCCGAAACCAATTAAAAGTTTCTTTAATTTTTTTGACAGTTTTATCTGCATATTGTCAATAATAACAAATGGGTTTTAGTTATATTTCCAATGCAATGGCGAAGGAGCTTTAATTTGGCAACTCAAAAAAAGAAAACCGGTCGTAAAACAACATCTGCAAAAACGGAACAGGTGGAAAATTCGGAGGAACGTTCCCTGGGGGCCATGGTGGTGGGCTACGGGCTCATCGCCCTGTCCGCTATAGCCCTGTTGTCTTGCATTAGCGTGGTCTATGTAGGTTCCGAAAAGGGAATCATGACCCGGTTCGGTGACTTCTTGAATTTCGCCTTCGGCAAGTTGCCTGTGATTTTCATTATCCTGTCCGTGATGCTGTGGGGCTTGTTCATCACTTTCCAGGGCCTGCGCAAGAAACTGTTCCGCGTGGCTCTCGGCCTTTCTATCGTTGGCCTGGACCTGTGCGTGTTGATGTCCGTCCCCGTTCACGGCAAGGCTAATGTTTCCGAAGATGTATTTATCATGCGGGGCGGAATCGTGGGCCGCTTTCTGGATTCTAACATCGTGGGCCCCCTTTGCGGAGACGTGCTGTTTATCCCGGTGATTGTTCTGTCCCTTGTTCTGGTGGCGGTGCTGTTCTTCTGTTTCGGGCTCCGCTTCGGGCATTTTGCTGCCCTGTTCCGCAAGATTCGCGGCATAAAGGAAAAAGCCCCTGCTGGTGAAGTCGATGGCGAAAGCGACGGGGAAGACTCCGACGAGACGACTACGGTCCGCAAGGGTATCACTATGGATGGGGATACCACCATCTTCAATATTCCCGACGCCTACAGGACCAAGCATAAGGGCGTGCTCAAGCCTTTCAGTGCCCGCAAGAACTGGATGGAGGCGGTGGACACTTCCGCTGCGGAAACGCCCATGGTGGACAGGGGCGTGGAAGGAACCCTTGTAGAGGGTTCCTTTGGAACGGTTGCAGAAAAGCCTGCTCCGAAACCTTTGGGCGAAGACCCTGAAATTTTACGTTTGGAAAAGGAACTTCGCGAGAATGGAACTCACATGAGTGCTCTGGAAATTCGCGAAATCCGGAACAAGATTGCCGAAATCCGTCGCGCCCGTGAAGAAATCAACTGGGAAAACGAACGCCAGGGGAACCTGGTGGTGAAGGGCGCTGTTCGCGGAGGCGAAAGCGAAACTACGGACGAGGCTACTGTCGTGGCCGGAGCGGCACCCGAAGAGGCTACCGTTGTGGCGGGTTCAGTCGAAGAAACCCAGGCAGCAACCGTCGCGAAAACGATAGCCGACAATGTGGAGCCGACGCAAGTGGGCGACGCAGAACCGTCGGCAGAGTCCGATGAAGATGAAGAGGATTTTATTCCCCAAGTGGTTTCTTCGGACGAGGTGGACCAGGACCCGAGTTATGTGCCGCCTAGTAACATCGGCACCTCTTCTGGCGGCACGACCGTCACCGGCTCTGGCGTTACGGGAATCCCGCAGCCCGACCCGACGGTCCATTACGACGAATACAAGGTGCCCTCTGTAGATGAAATTCTAGACACCCACGAGCCCCAGCCGGCGGACTATACGGTGGACGAGTTGAACGCCATCGGCAAGATGCTTGAAGAAAAGCTGGAAAACTTCAAGGTGAAAGGCAAGGTGGTGGGTTGCGAAACGGGGCCTGTCATTACCCGCTTCGAAGTAGAACCGGGTCCGGGTGTAAAGGTCTCCCAGTTTAGCGCCCTGCAAGACGACCTGGCCATGGCCCTGAAGGCGGTGTCTATACGAATCCTCGCCCCGATTCCCGGAAAGGGAGCGGTGGGTATCGAGATTCCCAACCGCAAGATGCAGACTATTTTTGGTCGCGACATTTTCGAGAGCGATGCCTTCAAGCCTTCTCCCGAAAAGATTGTCATGGCTCTTGGCAAGGACATTTCCGGCGAACCTTTTGCCATGGACTTGGCGAAGGCTCCCCACCTGATGATTGCGGGCCAGACGGGTTCCGGTAAGTCCGTGTGCATTAATGCCCTCATGGCCAGCATGCTTTTCAGCAAGACTCCCGACGAACTCCGCATGATTCTTGTGGACCCGAAGGCGGTGGAACTGAAGATGTACGAGAACATCCCGCACCTGCTGGCGCCTGTGATTACCAAGCCGGAGGTGGCCATACAGGCGCTCCAGTGGCTCTGCTACGAGATGGATAGGCGCACCGAAGTCCTTGCCTCGGCGAAGGTCCGAAACATTGGCGGTTTCAATGCCAAGTTCGAGGCGGGTGAACTCCCGGAAGAGGTTCCCGAAGAGGATCGCGGACACCGCATGGCCTTTATCGTGGTGATTATCGACGAAATGGCCGACCTGATGATGGTGGCCGGAAAAGAAATCGAGAAGAACGTGAGCCGCCTGGCCGCCAAGGCCCGTGCTGTTGGCATTCACCTGGTGCTTGCCACCCAGCGTCCGTCGGTGAAGGTGATTACCGGTAACATCAAGGCGAACCTGCCTACACGTATCAGCTTCAAGGTGGCCTCTAACGTGGATGCCCGTACGGTGATGGACCACGCCGGCGCCGAAAAACTCTTGGGCCGTGGCGACATGCTTTACAAGGCGGTGAACGCTCCCGACCCGGTACGTTTGCATGGGGCCTTCCTCAGCGACGAAGAGGCGGAAAAATTGGCCGACGCCTGCTCCAACCAGAACGTGTGCTACCCGCAGCTGGAAACCTTCGAGGTTGCCGAAGAAGGCGGGGAAGGGGAGGACGGCGAAGAAAACGCCGCCATGAGCGAGAAGAAGGACAAGCTGTTGTTCGAGGTGGCCAAGTGGGCTATCGAATGCGGCAACGGCCTTTCTACCTCTGCGGTGCAGCGCCACTTCAGCGTAGGCTACAGCCGGGCAGGCAAGATTGTGGACCAGCTGTTCGGTCTTGGTCTGTGCGCCCGCAGTACAGGCAATTCCAAGCCCCGTGCCATGCTTATCGACATGGATCAGCTCATGCAACTGGAACGCTCTGGAACGTTCCGCTAACCCCTAAATCCTAGTCTCTAGATCCTACGCCTCATGAAAGAATTCGCTCCTGCTAAAATCAATCTCTTCCTCGACGTCATCCGCAAGCGCGAAGACGGTTACCACGATCTGGGAACCCTTTTCCAGACTATCGACGTGGGCGACACGGTTTCGGCCACCTTTCGAGACGACGACAAGATTACCCTGGAGTACAATGTTCCTCAGGAATATCCCAAGGAATCGGACCTGGTGTTCAAGGCGGCAGCCCTGATGCAAGAGGCCTACCGTGTACCGAAGGGCGTTGACCTGTATCTGGAAAAGGTGATGCCCTTGGGCGCTGGCCTTGGCGGAGGCTCTGCCGATGCCGCAGCAACCCTTAGGTTGCTGAACCACCTCTGGAAGTTGGACCTGCCTATGGAGGCCCTGGAGGAACTGGGCGCAAGTCTCGGTGCCGACGTCCCCTTTCTGGTCAGAGGCGGCTCGGCGTTTGCCGAGGGCATCGGCGAAAAGCTTACGCCCATCGAACCGCTCCAGCTGAAAGACGGTCAGCACCTGCTCGTAGCGACCCCGCTGGACGCCGTGCCCACCAAGGACGCCTACGCCGGAGTCCCCAAGTCGGGCCCTGACCGCTGGGAGGCTTACAAGTCGGGCTTCAGGGCCGCGGCCGGTTCTAGTCCTGCAGAAAATTCGGGTTCCGCCATGGATTTCGCCCTGGAAAACGTCTTCAACAGTTTCGAGATTTCGGTATTCCCCAAGCACCCCTTGGTAGAACAGCTGAAGCAACAGATGATCCGCCTTGGGGCGACTTCAGTCCTCATGTCGGGGTCGGGAGCCTCCGTCTTTGGCGTTTTTGGGACCCGGAGCCAGGCGGAATCTGCCCTGGAATCCCTGAAACCCATTTCCAGATACCTCGCCGTGACCCGTTTTTTCCAGGGTTTTTAGGCGAATCCCTTTGAATTTTGGGCGTATTTTCTATATTTGCGCCACCATTGGGGTATCGTCAAGTGGTAAGACAACGGATTTTGATTCCGTTATTCGTTGGTTCGAATCCAGCTACCCCAAT
>OCVV011356691.1_pt1 | contig 36960 bp, 53 predicted proteins | sample 1539721 | NCBI WGS metagenome assembly OCVV01 (sample SAMN02144230, study PRJEB22623) | gut metagenome | biome: sheep rumen | host: Ovis aries | place: New Zealand | reverse complement strand
CCCGCAGGGGAGGGGCAAGCCCCTCCCCTACGGCGTTGACGAACGTTTCCGCGACCGTGTTTGATCCATGCCCGTAGGGGACGGCGTCCTCGGCGGCCCGCGGCGCAGCAGTATACACATAGAAAATGTTCGGCGTATTCGCAGCTTGTACGAATACGCCGAACATTTTTGCCATTCATGCAGCCCGATGCCGCCGGGAGGGCCAAGGCCCTCCCCTGCGATGCAGCCAGGGTTTTCGCATTTTGCAGCAGTCCCGATGCTTTGCTTTTTTTCTTTTTATTCTCCGATCTCTTCCACGACGCCGCGCAGGATCGCCGCGAAGCGCCTCGCCAGCGGTGACAGCTCCCGCCCCTCGGCGCTGCGCGTAATGCTGCGGTACGAGCGGCGAAAAAGCGTCACGGCGGGCGCCTCCTTTGCTCGGACCTTACAGCGGCTGTTTCTTCATCTGCCCCCATCTGCGGGGATAGCGGGCGGGGGTGTGCGCCGCCTTCTCGATCAGCACGGCGTTGTGCCGCAGCGCGACGCCGGGGACAGCGTATTCGACGATGCGCCCCTCCGACCCTCCGAGAAGCCGCAGCCCCTTTTCCGCCTCGCGCAGCTCCTCCGCCGCGTCCGGCCCCTTCATGGCCAGGAAGCGCCCGCCGACCTTCACGAAGGGCAGGCAGAGCTCGCCCAGCAGGTTGAGCCGCGCCACGGCGCGGGAGACGGCAAGATCAAAGTGCTCGCGCAGCGCGGGCGGCGCCTCCTCGGCGCGCGCGTGCAGGCAGTTTACGTCCGCAAAGCCGAGCTCCCCGCAGAGCGCGGAGAGGAAGCGCACGCGCTTATCGAGACTGTCGAGCAGCGTGAGCTCCAGCTCCGGGCGGAGGCACTTGAGCACCAGGCCGGGAAAGCCCGCGCCGGTGCCCACGTCGACGGCCGTTTTCCCGCGGAAATCTGCCAGCGTGAGCAGCGCCGCGCAGTCCAGAAAATGCAGGCGCGCGACGTTCTCCTCCCCCTCGATGGCGGTGAGGTTCATGACGCGGTTGGCCTCCGTGAGGCGCGCGCAGTACAGCTCCAGGCGCTCGAGCGCGGCCTCGTCCGCCGCAAGGCCGAGCTCGCCGAAGCCCGCGCGCAGGATCTCCCGCAGCATTAGGCCTGCGCTTCGGCCTGCATGGCCTTGAGCGCCCTGGCAAACTGGTCGGGACAGGAGGTGGGCTTGAAGCCGCAGCGGATGCCCTCGAGGCGGCGGATCGCCTCCTCGACCGGCATGCCCTCCACGAGGCGGGCGATGCCCTGCAGGTTGCCCGAGCAGCCGCCGGTGACCTCGAGGCTCCGGATCACACCGTCCTCCACGTCAAACTCCATGAGCTGCGAACAGACGCCCTTGGGGCGATAGGTATATTTCATCTGCGTTTCCTCCGTTTTTCTGTTTTGCCCGTTCATTCTACCATGCCGCCCCCGCAATTGCAAACATATCTTCGCCGCCGGCGGCATAGGAATGAGGCAGAACGAGGGGAGGGAAAAGGCTGATGAAACAAGCCTGGAAATGGCTCACGGCGCTGCTGACGACGATTTCCCTGCTGCTCGGCGCGGCCGGGCAGCAGGGAGACGCGGGGGCGCTCGGCGCGCGCTGCGCCCAGACGGGTCTGGTAAAAAGCGAGCGCGCGCTGCGCAAGGAGGGCAGCCGGAGCCTGCGTGCGAGCGCCTCCCCCGCCGCGGCGCTGCTCTCCGACGCGGCCGCCGACGCGCCGACGCCCGAGCCCGTCACGACCGTGATGGAGAGCGAGGCTGCGCTCTCGCGGGAGACGACGATCCCCGGCGGGATCAGCGTCAAGAACGCCACCTCCTATCCCGTGGACGCCGAGGCGATCCTCTCCGCGGGCTGCTCCCTGCGCCTGAGCGCCGAGGGCCCGCAGATCCTCATCCTGCACACCCACGGCAGCGAGGCCTACACCCCCGCCGGGCTCGACCGCTACGAGTCCGACGACGCCTACCGCACGGAGGATGAGCGCTGCAACGTCGTGCGCGTCGGGGACGAGCTTCAGCGCGTGTTCGAGGAGGCGGGGCTGCGCGTGCTGCACGACCGCAGCCTCTACGATTCCCCCAGCTACGCCGGCTCCTACAGCCGCTCCGGCGAGGCCGTGGAGCGCTATCTGGCCGAATACCCGGGCATCTCCGTGGTGATCGACCTGCACCGCGACGCGCTTGGCTCGGGCGACGTGGTGTACAAGACGATGGCCGAGGAGGCCGGCACGGTCGCCAGCCAGGTGATGCTCCTTGTCGGCACGGACGAGAGCGGCCTGCCGCACCCCAACTGGAACCGCAACCTCTCCCTCGCGCTCTATCTGCAGGCCGCCGCCGTGCGCGCGCACCCGACGCTCATGCGCCCGGTCTCGCTCGTGCCGCAGCGCTATAACCAGCAGCTCTGCCCCGGCTCCCTGCTCCTCGAGGTGGGCAGCAGCGGCAACACCCTGCAGGAGGCGCTGGCGGCCGCGCGGCTCTTCGGCGCGGCCGCCGCCGAGGCCCTGCTGGCGCTCGCGGAGGAGCCGCCGGCGGGGACGTGAACAAGGGCTGCCTTATGTTTTTTGCTTTACAAAAAACCGCAAACATGGTAAAGTGAAACTGCAAAATCTCCGCCGTCTGAGCGGCGGAACAAGGAGGATTTTTACTATGAAAAAATGGGTTTGTTCCGTTTGCGGTTATGTCCACGAGGGTGATACCGCCCCCGAAAAGTGCCCCATCTGCAAGGCCCCTGCTTCCAAGTTCATTGAGCAGGCCGGCGATATGACCTGGGCCGCCGAGCACGTCGTCGGCGTCGGCAAGTCCTTCGGCGAGGACGTTCCCGAGGAAGTCCGCGAGCAGATCATCGAGGGCCTGCGCTCCAACTTCCTGGGCGAGTGTTCCGAGGTCGGCATGTATCTGGCCATGGCCCGCGTCGCGCACCGCGAGGGCTACCCCGAGATCGGCCTGTACTGGGAGAAGGCCGGCCTGGAGGAGGCCGAGCACGCCGCGAAGTTCGCCGAGCTCCTCGGCGAGGTCGTGACCGACAGCACCAAAAAGAACCTCGAGATGCGCGTGGAGGCCGAGAACGGCGCCACCGCCGGCAAGACCGACCTGGCCAAGCTCTGCAAGAAGTACAATCTCGACGCCCTGCACGACACCATTCATGAGATGGCCCGCGACGAGGCCCGCCACGGCAAGGCCTTCAAGGGTCTGCTGGAGAGATACTTCGGCAAGTAAGCGTCTGCCTATCCCTTCTCGTATCTGCATGACAAAAAAGCCGCTCTTAAGATGGGTCTTTCCCATCTTTGTGATCTGCTTCTTCCCCATTCGCTTTTACTGCGATGTCCTGCATTACCAAGTCCATCACGATGACCTTCTCGCCATTCTGATCGGATTTCCCTGCGTGATCCTCTGCCTCATAGCTTTTGTATCCGCATGCAAGCGAAGGGAGAAAGGCTTTTCCGCGGTTTTTGCTCTGGCTGCTGCGTCATGTGTGTTCTTCTGCTATTGGATCATACGCATTCCGCTCTGTCCCATGTGTGATCCGATCAGAAAAAGCGAACTGGGTTTTATGCTGGAGCCTTTCGCGGATATCTTTCTGGCTCCGTGACGCCACGGCAGGGCCTTCAAGGGTCTGCCGGATCGGTATTTCGGGGAGTGAACAAAGTATGTTCCTCGATCCTGAAAACACATTATGAAAGGATTTTCAATCCTGACAGGAGGTATTTCAGATGTGTCTGTTCAAGAAAACCCCGCCCAATGTCTGCCCCAAGTGCGGCAGAGCGGACGGCTGGCGCATCGTTCCTTTTGAAGAGCCGGCGACGCCCGACGACGGCCTGTATCACGCCTCCGGGGCATCCGTCCGGGGACCCTTCGGGGCAAGCCCGCACATGAAGGCTCAGGTCAGAAAAGCTCAGGTCGGAAAAGTGCGTTATCAGTGCAGCAGCTGCGGCTTCCAGAAGTCTTTCTGAGCGCAGCGCCGCGAGTCCTCACACGGTTGGAGAGCCGCTCCCGCAGCGGAGCCTTTCCCCGTCTTCGCCGTCCCTTTCCCTGAAGAGGAGAGGACAAGGAAGGCATGTATCTCGGAATACCGTTTCGAAGAAGGGGTGGAAACGCAATGAGCCGCACCAGAATTATCGGCATCTGCCTGATGGTCTTGAGCGTCATTCTCATGGTCGTCGCCATCTATCAGGTTCATGTGAACATGGCGCATGTGGGGCCCATCGCCGGGAAGATCTCCAGCTACAAGCCGCCCTTCCGGGAGCACGGCCTTTGGGTGGTGGGGGCCGGACTTGCGTCAGTGGTCTCTTTCCTGAGCGGCGCGCTGCTGTGTGTCTTCGGCAAATCCTGATCCACCGGGCGAAAGCGCCCTTAGTTTTCTTTACGTAATACCGAAAAATAAACAGGAGGAAATTCATTATGAAGTATGTTTGCACCATTTGCGGCTGGGTCTATGACGAGGAAGAGACCGGCGTGAAGTGGGAAGACCTGCCGGAAGACTTTGCCTGCGAGCTCTGCGGCGCCGGCAAGGACATGTTCGAGGCCGAGTAAACAGCATCGTCAAGACAGCGGCGCCGCATCGCGCGGACGATCCGCGACAGCACAGAAAACCGGGGGAAGATCCCCCGGTTTTCTGCGTTTCACGCCGCTTTTCGCCCCCGGTACGGTCGCGAGGGGCTTGCCCCTCCCGCGGTTTGCGTACCACGCCCGATATTTGCACCACCCCGTAGGGGACGGCGTCCTCGACGTCCCGCCATCCCTGGTCCCGCATCCGGCATAACGGGCGGCTGATAGCCGCCCCTACGGACGTAGATCGGGCACGGCTGCATAACCGCGGATGCCGTCCCCACGGGCATGGATCAAACACGGTCGCGGAAACGTTCGTCAACGCCGCAGGGGATTGGTTATTCCCTCTCGCTCTATTTGAGCGAAGCGGAGCAACGCACGCCAGCGGGGATTCGTTTGCATTTCTTTTCCCTTGCGGGGGACGGGAAAAGAAATAGAAGAATCGACCAGTGTTTGCACTGGTCGATGAACACCGCACTGCGGTGTTCGATTCTGATTCGAATCCCCGCGGGGCACCAAAAAAGAAGACCCCCGACGGGGTCTTCTTTTTTGGTGCTCCAGCGGGGATTCGAACCCCGGACACCCTGCTTAAAAGGCGTTAGTCCAAATGTATGATGCTTTGGAAATGCTTGATTTTTTGCTATCTCGCCCTATTTGAGGCCGAAAATGAGGCCGGGAACATGATATCATGATATCATTCGGTAGGGGCGGAGGCAGCTGTAACGGACGGTGTAGGAACGGCTGCAGCGTCGGGTGAGAAGGTCTTCAGCACATCGGCGATCAGATCCTCCGGGCGGTTCTCCATGAGGTGCGTGTAGATCTTCAGAGTCTCTACCGGCGAGCTGTGCCCGGCCAGGTATTGCACACGCTTCACGCTGACTCCGGCAAGGATCAGCTCCGAAATATACGTGTGCCGCAACAAGTGCGGCGTCACATGAAAATTCAGGGAGACTGTCACCCCCGGATGAAAGGGTACCGTATCGCCCAATTTCAGCTGACGCTCCACGTCTTTGCCCCGGATCCTGCCCTTCCAGACACGCACGGTGCGCAGCGGAATCGCGTCCCAGCGCCGACGGAAGGCTGAGGCCGTGAGGAGCTTGTCCCCCTCCCTGGAGATCACGAAGCGGCTCTCCCCTGCTGCGCCCTGGGCCTGCCGAAGACAGTCTACCAGCTGCGGCGGGATCGGGATGGTGCGATAGGCGGCCTCGCTCTTCAGCAGCTCCGTCAGCGTGGCTTGGTTCTTGCCCTCCCAGTTGCAGGAGCTGCGCACATTGATATGCGGGGAGCTCCCATCCAGCACCACGTTGCTCCACTGGAGCCCCAGAGCCTCCTCACGGCGCAGACCGGCATAGAGGCATATTCTGACAAAGGTTTCAATAGGAAGCCCTCTGACGGCCTCCAGGAGCGCCTCCTGCTGCTTTTTGGTCAGGGCTACCTTCTCCTGGGCGTCCTGCCCGCCTGGCCTCAGGCCCCTGCAGGGGCTTTCCAGGATGATCTTATCCGCCACCGCCGCCTCGAAGATCCGTCGCAGAGAGGTGACGATCTTTTGCTGGCTGCTCTTGCTCAGCTTGGCACTGTTGGCCATGATCAGCTGGATATCGCTATAGGTCACATCCCGGATCTGCTGCTTCCCGATCACCGGGCAGATGTGGTTATTGATAGCGTTGGCATAGTCCTGCTGCCGTTTCTTGCTGTAGCCGCCGGTGTGGAGCCTGTACCACTGCTGGGCATAGACCCATACGGGCGGGTTCTCCCGGAGATCCAGCTGCAGGGCGAAGGCGTCTTCCTTTTCCTTCCGGTTCTTGCGCAGCTCCGCGATCGTCTTTCCGTAGACCTTGATCCAGCGCCCATTCGGATCCTTGATTTTCTTAACATACTCCTGCCGCTTTTCGTCCCAATAGCCCTCCGGGCGTGTTGCTTTTGGCATGTTTTGCCTCATCTCTTTCAAAAAGGTCTTGACGCATAGTATCATATATGGTACTATATAGTCATGGGGAAGGAGGAAAGATATGGAGATCCGACTGAAGAAGCAGCCTCAGAAATACCTTGAAGCCGCCGATGCGAAGACCCGGAAGAAGCTGTTCAAGGCGCTGGATGAACTGTCCCGGCTGGAGGGCGACATTGTCCGCCTGTCAGGCACGCAGAACAAATACCGGTATAAGATCGACCACTATCGCATCATATTTGAGTGGATTAAGGGAGAGATTATTATCACGGTGATTGAGATCAACACCAGGACGAATATCAAGTACAGGGAGGTCAAATGATGGATATTGAAAAACGTTTTGCTGAGATCGACGCGCGGGAGCCTGAGGATGCTTCCGCGGCAGATCTCGCCGCGATCCGCGCGGCAGAGAATGAAGATACCGTGTCTCTAGAGGCGTTCAAAGCGGGCCTGGAGGGCTACAGCGGCAAACTGGTGCTGCGGATCCCCCGGAGCCTGCACAGAGCGCTCAAGCAAGAGGCCGAAGCGGAGGGCGTAAGCCTTAATCAGTATATGCTCTACAAGCTGGCCAGGTAATTGAATAGTCGCTCCGGGGTGCCCCCTGGGGCGATTTTCTTTTATGAGATGCCATCCCGGAGCCGAAAGCTTCGAGATGGCTTTTTTGAGCAGAGATTATACAGTTTTCCAATCTCTTGTCAAGTAAAGAATACGGAAAAAATCTGCCAAAAAAATGCTATATTTCGCATGAGTTTTTCTATATGTTATTTTGCTTTCAGGCCTTGTATTTTGATACGGAATTGTATAAAATTACGCACGAACCAACACCAGCAAATGCTCTATGGCTTCCCCATTGTTTTCACCCAGAAAACCCGAGGACGGCCGGAGAGTGAAGCTCAACGGCCCCCTCTGACAACCTAAAGAAAGGAGGGGATCACAGATGACGGAGGACCAATTTCTGTTGGCCGTCGCCGCTAAGGTGATCGCAGGCGTTATTGTCTACTTGATTACGAAGTGGCTGAGCGAGAAGTGAGCAGCGTAGCGTAAGACCCGTGGTCAAATGACCGCAAAGAACCCCCAGGAAGCTTCCACCTTCCTGGGGGTTCTTTGCGGTCGCATTAGTATACCACAAACAATGCTATTGCACGTGGCTGGACGACAAGTGAGCAGCGTAGCATCATTGATCGTTTTCAACACGCGCTAGTTTATTATAGCAATACCCTCAGGAAGATGCAAGCATTATTTTGTTTTCTTGATGATTTTTCTTGTGTCCAAACCGGACACACTATTATTCTTCATCCTCCGCCTCTCCGCTCAGTTCCTCATGGGCGATGTCAGCGGCAAAGGCTTCCCACTTCGCCTTCATCTCAGGATTCTCCTGGATCTCTTTTTCGATGGCCAGCGTCTCATAATACTGGGCCGCCTCTGCCTTAAGCGTCCATGTGGTCTGCAGCCCCTTCGCATCGACCAAGGCTTTGATCGTGCTGAGCGGAACCTTGAAGAACTCCTTTCTCGGGTTGACCTTGTTCATCTGGGCCAGCGCCAGCGCCTGATGCAGTTGAGCCTCCAGCGTCGGGGCGTCGTCACTTTCAATGATGGCATGAACATCGAAGGGGAACGGCACGGAGGCGTCCCCCAGCTCCCGTACACGATCCAGCGGATCCAGCCTTCTGGTCATACCAACCTTATAGACGTTTTCACCGAAGGCGCCGATATTGGAGATCACATACACATTTCCCCTGCGGGTCTGCTGCGCCATAGAGAGCGCACGCTGTCCCTTTGCTTCTGCCTCTGCAAGCTGAGCGCGAAGATCTTCCAGACGCTCCTCATACTTGGCTCGCTCGGCGTCGGCGGCATATTTCAGGGCGGCCTCCGCCTTGACCATGGCCTTGCGCAGCATCTCCTCTTCCTTGGCTGCCTCCTTCTGGGCGCGTTCATACTCGCGCCGGGCACGCTCCTCCTCGCGCATCCTCTCGCGGATGCGGCGCTGCTCCTCCTGATCCTTAGCTTTCAGTTCGCTGACCGTGCAGGCCCACTTCAGTTCTTCCAGGCGGGCGTCCAGATACTCAGGGGTGATCACAGCGTTACGGAAGGCTTTTCCGTTGTGGTTCACGATCTGGTAGGCGTCCCGGATCCGCTGCTCCAATGTTCCATAGTTGTCCTTCTTCGTTTTAGAGAGAATGGAATCCACCTTACCGTTGAAGGCGTCCACAACAAAAGCAATCGCGGTGTCCCTGCGATTTGCTTCTACATAATCGCATTTCGCAGCGTAACCAAGGCGTACCATCCGAGCGGAGGTTTCCCGGGCTGCTTTCAGCTTTTGTCCGGCCTCGGTGAAGGAGAAGTCTTCTGCCAACTCATCCAGCAGAGAGTAGCTCGGCTTCAGATACTGGGTGCCATAACCCTCAATGACATTTCGCATGGCTTCGGCGGTCTTACGATACTCCTCAGCCTTACCGCGTGCCTCATAGGCTTCTCCCGCAATTTCCTCGGCGTTTTTTCGGGCTCTTTCAATGATCCGAGCAGCTTCATCATTCGCGTTGGCTATTGTGGTACTCGCCTGTGCTTCGGCCTCCTGCAGCTTCTGGGATGCGCGTTGGCTAACTGCTTTAGCCTCGTTGCGTTCGCTATCCGCCCATGTTTGGGCAGCTGCTCTCTCCTGGGCTGCGGCTGCAGCTGCCTCGGTGCGAATGCGCGCGGCGTCGGCCTCTGCGCTCTCCCGGATCTGCTGGGCCTCCATCCGGAGCCTTGCCGCCTCGGCCTGTGCGGTCTGAAAATCCTTTGTTGCCTCCCGCAGCGCCTGCCGCTCCTCCTTGCTCATCTTCGCGCGGTCTGAGGGGAAATAATACATGGCGAAGATCCCAAAGGCGGCGAGGGCGATCAGCACAAGAAACAGGACGGGCGCATTGCTATAGAACACCCCGAGCAAACATGTAAGAATAAACGAACCCAACAAAACAGTTGCGACAATGCGCAGGACTTTCAGCCACTTGCTCATATCTCTTTCTCCTCAGACCGTTTTATGCAATGATTAATTTACGGTTTTAATATAACTCTTTAAGTATCATCAAGACCCGGATGGATCACCCGCCGGGTCTTGAAGTTTATTATGACACCGCGTCTTTGCGATCGGCGTTTCCCATGTAGGGCTTGAGCGTAAGATTGACCACGGCCTTTGCGTCCTCACTGGCAGCGCGATAGGCTCGCAGGAGCTCAGCCTCTTCGTCTGTCAAATAGACGGTGGGCGTGTTAGATCTACCCAATAGATAATCAGCAGTGACACCAAAGGTGTCACAGAGCTTGCCGATCAGCTCAGGGGAAAGACTGCGATCCTCTTTTTCATATTTCGAGATATTGCCACGTCCGAGGTTGAGTTTCTGCTCAAGATCACGTTGCAGCCACCCTTGGCCTTCTCTGAGTTCTTTGATCCGATTCATATTTCACGCTCCTTTGGTGAAGCTGTTGAAATTATACAATACCGATGATCGGTTTTCATCAAATTCGCCGAATTGTCTAATTGAAGTGTAAGATTTTCTTGACATTCGCCATAGGGGCGATTATTGTATGCTTGTACTCGCCAATATGGCGAACATAAGTTTTCAACATGAGGGCCGTGAGCAAATGGAAAAGCTGCAGAGCAAACGGCGGCCGCCAGAGAGCAAGGCTGAAAGGCTGAAGCTCCTCTTGCCCTGGGATCCAGTGTCCTTGCAGGTTCGAGTCCTGCCGACCCTCACCACCCATGCCTTTCTCTCCTGTGCTCCTTCAAGCACCCGCGCAGTGATGGGTGCTCGGCAGTGTCCGGAATGGACACCGCTGCAGCGGCGAAGAACCGCTAAGCTGCGCCCCCAACGGGAGAAGGCCATCTGTCAGATCCTGACCCTATTATACGGCGAGAGCGAGGTGAAAAACCATGAACGACGACTACCGAACCATGTACGCCAGACACCGCCGCGCTGCAGGAATGACCCAGGAAAAGGCAGCGGAGCTGCTGGGCTGCGCCGTGCGGACCCTGGCGAACTGGGAGGCGGGGATCACGATCCCGCCGGATGATAAGGTCACGCTGATGTGCGATCTGTATTCCTCCAACACCCTGGCCGTGGAGCACCTGCGTGCCACCACCGCGCTGGCCCGGGGCCTGCTCCCGGAGGTTGAGCAGCTTCCCCTGGCCCAGGCCGTGGTGCAGCTGCTGTACCGGATGCAGGAGTTCGAGGCCAAGCACCGGCCTGAGGATCTGATGTGGATCAGCAGCAACGGCCGGGTGGATGAAGGAGAGCAGGCCAAGACTTTTCAGGAGATCCTGGGGGAGCTGCAGGCCATTGTCCAAGCGGCCATGCAGCTGCGCTATGCCCAGGGCGTGACGATCATCTGCGCGGATCCCGGAGATCCCCGCGGAGACTTCTGCAATACCAACTAAAGGAGAACGACCATGAAGACAATCGTAAGCACCGTTGCCCCGCCGCCCTGTGCTGCATCCGCGACAATGCTGCACGGGCTGCGGCCGCGAAGGGAGGCCAGGCGACTAACCCAGGCCTCTGCAGCGCGGTACCTGGGCGTGTCCCGCCAATCCTACGCGGACTGGGAAGCCGGCCGGCGCTGGCCCAGCGCCAACATCCTGCCGGCACTGGCGGAGATGTGCCGCTGCTCCATCGAGGAGCTGTACACCAATCCGGAGGAGGCCGCCCAATGAAAAAGCTGCTGACAAAGAACGAGGTCTGCGAGCTGCTGGCCATCTCCAGCAGTACGCTGGATCGGATCGTGGCGGACGGAAATCTGCAGTGTCTGCGGGTTCGTGGGCAGATCCGCTTTTTGGAGGATGATCTGCTGCAGTATCTGTCCACCTGCGGCGTAGACAAACACCCGGTGCCGATGCCGGAACCCCGGAAGCGCTGCAAGCGCCATGCGGCACCCCGGAAACCACGCAGTATCCCACCCGATGAGCTGCCCCCGCAGCTGCGCTATATCCCGGGCATGAAGGTGGTGTGATATGGCCTGGATTATTTTGATTGAGACCTCGCTGCTGATGATCTCTGGCGCAGTGATCGGCAGCCTGATGTGCCGCTGCTACGATCAGCAGCAGTGCCTTGAGTTGCCTACGACAATCCGCGAGTGTGAGCAACTGCTCCAGACCTCGAGAAGCGGGAGGTGTGAGCCATGACACTGAAGCCTATCCTGTTCAATACCGAGATGGTGCTGGCGACCCTGGAAGGCAGGAAAAAGGAGACGCGCAGGCTGGTGAAGCCGCAACCCCCACGAAATGCAAGACTTGAGCTTAACGGGGACAAGCGGCACGCCATGGACATGTCTATAGAGAGCCCTGGTCCAGATGATCACCGAATCTATACTCCGCCGTATCTTCCGGGAAATGTCCTGTATGTCCGGGAGACATTCATGAAAAAGGAGACCGCAGACCGCAAACCGACTTATCTCTATAAAGCGAATCCGGCTTATGAAAATGTTACTTTCGGATCGCCGTGGCGTCCATCTATTCATATGCCGAAGAAAGCGGCGAGACTGTTCCTGCGTGTGACCGATGTGCGCGTGGAGCGCCTGCAGGAGATCACCGATGAAGGAGCAGAGCATGAAGGCATTTGCGGCTATTACGTTGGGATGGGCGAGTCAGCTTACAGCAGATACTCAAATTGGAATGAAGCCAAAATCCACCTTTATGATTACCCACGTGGAGCTTTTGCGGATCTCTGGACGCACACATTAAAACCAACAGACATCGGGAAATACGGCTGGGCGGCCAACCCCTGGGTGTGGGTAATCGAGTTTGAGCGCTGCGAGAAACCGAAGGAGACGGCAACATGAAACGACTGACGAATGACAACCCGCAGAACAATACGGAGACTGCGCTGAACCTGTTCTTTGTAAAGGACGGGCAAGCTTGGGTGCGCAGAGGCGGCCAGGAGCCGAATTGCCCGGACGTGTCCCTCTGCGACTTTATGCGAAGGATCCTTCGATCCAATGAAATTGATGTAGATGGATCAAGCGATCAGGAGCTTTCCGATGCGCTGTTTGACATGCTGTTCTATGGCGTTGACACAGCGGACGGCCTGATTGCGCTGCTCTATTCCGCCGGCTGGGCCTTTGCAGAACTGCGGGAACGGCTCAAGGCCTACGAAGAAACCGATCTGACGCCGCAGGTGATCAAATCGGTCCTAAACCAGGATCTGTCCTGCGTGAAGATCGCGAAGGCTTATAGCGAATTTCCCCTGCAGTTGGGCGATACGGTCTATATGGTCTTTGAGGATCTTGATAAAGTCGGCGAGGCCGGCATTGACTCCGCCCGCGTCACCGGTGTGGGATTTGAGGGCTTCACGATCCCGGCCGATGCGGACAATCCCGACGACATGGGCGACCTGATCCCGTGGGAGGAATTAGGTAAAAACATGTTCTGCAGCCGCGCTGAGGCGGAGCTTGCGCTTGCTCCGCTTGTACCCGCAGAAAAGGCATAAAAAAAGGGCCCCGCCGTGCGCGACCACGTCGAGGCCCCGTGATCTATGGTAGACCACGAAGACAAAAGCATCTTACCACGCCACTGCCGAAATTGCAAGGAGGTGGTCAACATTGACAATGAATTAGAGTTCACGTCCCAGTGGGCGATTATCCCAGCCCGGGTGCGCTATGACCCGCAGATCCCTCCCAGCGCGAAGCTGATCTTCGGGGAGATCGCAGCTAAGACAAATGTGTACGGCTACTGCTTCGCCTCCAACAAGTGGTTTGCTGATAAGTTCCAGCTGAAGCCTGACAGCGTTGCCGGCCTGATCAAGAAGCTGGAGGCTGCCGGGTACGTCATCGTTCAGATCGACCAGCACCAGGACAACGAACATAAGCGGCACATCTTCACCACGCAGCGAGCGTTCGAGTTTCTTGAACCCCCGGAAAAATTTCCGGGGGTGGGCCCCGGAAAAAAATCGGGGGGTGGGCCCCGGAAAAATTTCCGGGGGAGCCCCGGAAAAAAATCCGGAGTACACATTGTAGAAAATAATAAATTAAAATATACCCCTATATCCCCACCAGCTTGGATGCCGATGGACGTGTTTTGTGCGATTGGAGATTGGTGCGGTGACGACTCGGAGATGACCCGGGCATGGATGGACTATGCAGAGATGCGTCACCGGATCAAGCGGGCCGTGACCACCGTGGCAACGGTGACCCGGGCCTGCGCCACACTGGAGCGCCTCTCCATGGGCGACCGGGCCTATATGCTTGGGATGCTCAAAAAGGCGACCGACCGATCCTGGCGCGGGCTCTTTGCTCTGGAGCCGGGGGATGAAGGGTACAGGGAGCAGGACCGTCCTGGCGAGGGAAGCGGCCCTGAGGAGAACGGAGGGTATGAGCTGTGGACGTAGAGCTCTCCGCCCAGACTGCTGTCATTGGCTCCATGCTGATCGACCCACGCTGCATCCCGGTTCTCATGTCCCAGCTGGAGCCGGACGACTTTCCGGACGCCACCAACAGACATATCTTCGAGGCCTTCCGCAGCCTGTACTTAGCAAACAAGACCATCGACCCGGTCACCGTACTGGCCGAGCTGGGCTCCGACGCCTACGGCCCGACCTTGTCCGACATGATGCGCCTGACGCCCACGGCGGCCAACTGCGAGGAATATGCCCGGATCCTCCGGGACTCCAGCCAGCTCCGCGCGATCCAGCAGGCCTGCTGGCGGATCGGCAGCAGTGAGCACATGGATCTTTCCCAGGCCCGGCAGCTGCTGGCGGACGCTGCCATGCTCCTGGTCACGTCCGGCTCCCGAATCAAGCGCTATCAGTATACCGAGCTGATCCACCGATTCCTGGATCGGCAGAACTCCAACACCCCGCGGGACTACCTGGATTTCGGGATCCCGGTGCTCAACAAGAGGGTGCACGTGAGCAAGGGCGATTTCGTGATCCTGGGCGCCTATTCCAGCGTCGGCAAGACGGCCTTCGCCCTGCAGTTGGGTCTGTCTGTGGCCAAGCATGGCAAGCGGGTAGGCTTTTACAGCTATGAGACCAACGAAGAGCACGCAGGTGACCGCATGGTGGCCAACGACGCCGACGTCGATCTGCAACGGATCAAGGAGAAAAAACTTTCCGGTACGGATTTCCTCCGGATCACGGATGCGGGGGCGCGCTCTGAGCTCTATCCCTTCGACTTGATCGAGAGCGCCCGCATGACCGCGGCAGATCTCCGGCTGGATGTCCTGTCCCACCGCTACGAGGTGGTCTTCCTGGACTACGTACAGTTGGTGCCTGGGCCAGGCCCCGAGCGCAAGGATGTGGTCACGCAGGTGAGCATGGACTTGCACGCAATGTGCCAGGAGCTGGGCGTTACGATCATTGCGCTGAGCCAGGTGACGCTTCCGCCGCTGAAGGAGGACAAGAGCCGCCGCTGGATCTGCATGCAGGATCTGCGCGAGAGCAAGCAGCTGCTCCAGGATGGAGAGACCATCCTGCTGCTGGATCTGGAGTTTCCCCAGAACCGGGCCAGCGACCGCGTGCTGATCATCGACAAGAACAAGGACGGCCCGACGGGCAACTTCTTCCTGACCTTCGATCCAAGGCACATGCGCTTTGCGTACCGGGATCCGGAGGCGGAGAAGCCCGGCAAAAAGAAAAAGCCTCCAAAGGACGAGGACGACGAGCAGATCAACGGTCAAGGTCGTCTGGAAGACCTTCCGGACGGCGCCGGCGGAGACCTGCCGTTTTAGGTGTCCAGTCCGGACACGGAAAGGAGAGAGACCGATTGGAAGTCGGCGACAGCTACACATTCATTCCCCACGCATTCCTCGCCAACGAGGCGTCTCCCATGCTGACGCTCAATTCCCCCACGAAGGTGACCGGCGAGATCGTCCAGATCAACCGGCGCGGGAACTGGTTCCGCGTGCGCTATCTGCTGAAGGGCAGAGCGCAGCACGAGTGCTTTCCGATCCCCGTAGAAGAGCCGGCCAGCGCGACTCTGGCCACCAAGCACGGCTTTCACAGATAACAAAACAGGAGGTAGAACACGAAGACATGAAGACAATCGCCATCTGCAACCTCAAGGGAGGGGTTGCGAAAACCACCACCGTCGTCAATCTGGCGGCGGATCTGGCCCACTACCACGGCAAGCGCATCCTTGTTGTGGACGCTGACAGCCAATGCAACGCCACGGAATTTCTCGGCGGAAGCATTGTCCGGGAGGGGCACAGCCTGGCCACGCTGCTGCGTATGCCCAAGGCTGAGCGCACCAAGTTCTCCCTCAACCTTGAGGCCTCCATGCAGGCCATCCGCGCCAGCACGATCCCCGCAGTGGATCTGCTACCCGCGGACGACAGTCTGATGGATCTGGATCTCAGCAAGGTGGAGGAGGGCAGCGCCTATGTTACCTGCCTGCGGGATCTGCGGCCGGAGCTGGAACGCAGCGGCTATGACTATATACTGATCGACTGCCCGCCAGCCTTCAACGCGGCGGCTGCCGCGGCGCTGCTGGCAGCGGATGAAGTAATCATCCCAATCAAGTTGGACGCCTTCGCCCTGCGCGGCATGGGAAACCTTATGCGGCAGATCTACAACATGCGCAGCATTAACCCCGCCCTGCGGGTGGCCGGTGTGCTGCCGGTGATGTGGTACAAGTCCGAGGATAACAACCGCGCCCTGCAGAAGCTGCAGGAAAGCGGCCTGACTCTGTTTTCCCGGATCCGGCGCAGTACGATGGTGGACACCATGACCTACCGGCAGGAGCCACTGTACATCTCCAGCCCCAAGTCCGGCGCCTGCCATGACTACCGGAGCTTTGCGTCCCGGATCGCAGAAGGGAGGTATTGAGATGGGCTTTGATATCGCTGATATCCTCAAGGATGTGTCCACTCCGGACACCGGCCTCGACCAGATCCGCTACCTGCCCTACGCCTCGCTGATCCCCGACCCGCACAACGGGTACAGCATGGACGGGATCGAGGAGCTGGCCCGCAACATCGAGCTGGTGGGCCTGCAGCAGCCGCCGCGCGTGCGGCAGCTGAGCGAGACGGCCTTCGGCATCGTGTCCGGCCACCGCCGGCACGCAGCTATTGGGCTGATCCTCAAACGTAACCCCGGCGCCTTCCCCAACGGCGTGCCCTGCATCGTCGACCGGGAGGCTATCTCCACGGCGCTGCGGGAGTTCCATCTGATTCTCGGAAACTCCGACAACCGCAAGCTGACACCCGCCGACGAGATCCAGCAGCTGGAGCGCCTGTCGGACTGCATCCGCCGCCTGGAGAAAGAGGGCTACAAGTTCGACGGCCGGCATCGCGACTGGCTGGCCAAGCTCTCCGGCATGAGCCGCACCAAGGTCGCGCGGCTGCAGGCGATCCAGCACAACCTGGCCAGCTCCCTGCTGCCCTTCTTCAACTCCGGCGCGCTGCCGGTCACCGCCGCCTATCGGCTCAGCCAGGAGCCGGCCGAGATCCAGACGGGCGTCTTCCGCACCTATGGCGGCAAGCTCAAGGAGCTGACCGAGGCCCAGCTGGAGGAGGCGATCAACCGCCGCAAGGCGCCGCCGAAGGCGGACGCACCCGTCGCGCCAGAGCCCGCCAGAAGCTACAACGCCGACGAGTACCTGGCCGAGCGCGCCCGGGAGGACGCGGAGTTTTTCCGGATGCTGGTGATCCGCGCCATGTTCTTCATCGACCAGATGCCGCGCTTCAACTTTTCCCGCCAGGCGGGGATCGAGGCGCTCAAGCAGCGCCTGCGCCACAGCTACGCCTCGGCCTATGACAAGACGCCCGGCTATGAAGGCAGCCCCAAGGGCCTGAGCTTTTTCATGTATCGCAAGGCCCCGATCTTCCGGACCTGGACGGAGGTCTACGACATGCTCTCGACCATCGCCCTGCAGCTGGCCGCCCAGATCAAGCCAGACCAAGGCCCGGCCTGGCAGACGGGTACCCCGGAGAAGGAGGGGGCGTACTGGTGCGAGATCCAGTGCGGCAAAGAAGTCAAACGGCAGCCGGCCCGGTGGCTGGATGACGCTGGCTGGCACTTCTACCACATGGACGCCACTTTCTCGGCGCCAGTTCTGCGCTGGTACCCGCTGCCTGAGGAATAGGAGGTGCGTGATATGACTGAAAGCTATCTGCGCCGTGTAAGCCGCGGCACACCACAGGACTTCCCAAAAATCGTCAAGGAAGGCATGCAAGACTACGCCTCCCGCCTATCCGCCGTGGTGCGGGATGTCCCGCCGGATGACTACGCCATGATGGTCGTGGTCCTGGAGGATCTGGCCGCATCGATGCGGACCTTGACCCCGGAGCCCTTACAGACGGCCATGGATGGTATGCGCGGTTTCTTCTCGCCGACGATCATTTCTGTCGCCCGCAGGAGGGAGGCAGGTACATGAAGATCTACCGATTTCACAATGGAGACACCTGCCCCTGCTGCGGGCAGGTGATCGCCGGCAAGACGCCGGAGGAGCTGACCTACTTCTCGATCCTGATCTACGGCTTCGCCAGTGTGCTCGGCATCGCCGACTGGATCTACCACCCCGGCGAGGACGCCATCGAGATCACCCCGGAGGAGCTCCGGACGCATCTCACAGGAGAGGAGGCTTCGCCATGAATCGAATCCCCCTCAGCTTTATGAAGTGCGCGAAGGGCGCCTTGCGGTTTGGAGACAAGGACGTGTACAACAAGATCATGAAGGAAGGCTGCGATGTGATGTTCGGCGCGCTGCGGACGGTTATCGACTCCGTCCAGCCATCAGACCTCCCGCTGCTGATCGCATGCATGAGCTCGTGCCTTGATGCCGTGATGGCATCCCTCCCTAACCATGTGAAGGAGCTCGTCGAAGGCCTGAAGGCGCAGATGGGCACCGAGGCGATCATCGGCGTCATCACGGTTCCGGGACCGGGGCGCAGCCAGGAGCATGACGCATGACCAGCGCCAAGGCCAAGCTGCTGGAGGCGCAGCGCAAGTCTGTTCTGCAGCTGATCCGGACGCTCTGCCGCGGGGATCCCGAAGTGCAACAGACCATGAAAGACTTTCTTGACGCCATGATCCAGGTCGGTCTGGAACCCATAACTGCCTGGCTGGTCATGACCCGTATGGCCGAGCTGTATGATGCCCGGCAGAGGAGGCGTAAGTCATGAACAATCGCGTTTATCGAAACGAACGGTATGACATGCTGAAGCGGCTGCACTGCTGCACCGTCTGTAAGTCCAAGGACAGCCGCACCATGGCAGGCGGCGCGCTCTGTGCGCGCTGCCTGCAGAAGAAGCGGGAGAAGACCGCGGAAAGGAGACAGCAACCATGACAACGCTCGCTGCATTTTTGTTTGGATTTGTCGCCGGTTTTACTGTGCTGATCATCATCGCGGTGATGGCCACGGACGGCGGAAGGAGGTAAACGCAAATGCTGGTAAAAATCGGGGATGGATGGTATGACCCGGAGAAGGTTGTGGGGATCTATCCGGAGACATACGGCGAGGCTGCGGTGCTCTTGCGCGGTGTGGCGGCCAGGATCTTGCTGGGCTGCAGCATTGAAGACGCGCAGGAGGATCTAATCGCGGCCGGTCTGATCGCGGATCCGCGGGCGACCACGGTTCCCAGACTGACGCCGGATGAGGAGGCAGAGCTGCAGCACCTCTATGCGCTGGGCTTCAGCTGGATGGCCCGGGATGCGGACGGCAAGCTGTACGCCTACGGCGACAGGCCCAAGCTGGAAGGAGCCTATTGGACAGCGTCCGATGCAACCTCCTCCCACCGGATGCAGGGCGACTTTGATTTTGTTGATGCCCCCGGCCAGCAGCCCTGGGCAATCGTCGATCTTTTGTGACGGTCAACATCCGGCGTTGATTTTTTGCGAGAGGTTGGTTTAAGATAAAACACAACACTAAGGACACATAACAGAGGACGGAGGCCCCGGAGGCTGCGGTCTGCGATTGGAGATTCAGACCGTGGCAAAGAACAAAACCAAGAAGATCATCACAGCCGGTCTGCTGGTGATCGAAGCGATCTACCCCCGCGCTGATCGGCGGGATGATGACCGAGTCCGTGCAGCCAAGCACAAGGCGTCGAGCGAAGCGCAGAAGCATATGAATGCCGTCTATAGCTGGCAGAAGCTGGAGCTGCAGTTGGCTGCGAACTATGGGCCGGGAGATCTCTGGGTGACCGTCACCTATGACGATGCGCACCTTCCGAAGTCCAGGAAGGAAGCGGAGCTCCGGTTCAAATACTTCCGGGCCTGCCTGCAGGCGGAGCGGAAGAAACGCGGCCAGGAGGCCGTCGTTCACTGGAACGCCGAGCACAAGCACGAGCACGAGGACTACTTCCAGCATAAGCGCTGGCACCACCACTTTGTCCTCAACGCCACCGGCGCAGACTATGATCTGATCCGGAAGTGCTGGATCTACGGAAGTAATATCGAGATCCGGCCGCTGAAGCTGGACAAGGAGCACACCTTCGAGGCGATCGCCCGTTATATGTGCAAGGAATCCCGCGACAAGCCAGGCCAACGCAGCTGGAGCTACACCCGCAACGCAAAACACCCGGAGGTGGACACTATCCGCGTGGAGAACGACGAACAGGTGCAGGTGCCTAAGGGCGCGCTGGAGCTGCAGGTCAGCTCCTACCGGGATGTGCACTGCAGCTCCCGGGTAATCAAGTACCTGGTGCCGGGCTGGGACTCTACACCCAAACACAGGGCCAAGCGCCGCGGCAAGCCCAAGAAAAGGTAAGCTTTTTATTAAATTTTTCTGACTTGGTAAGCATATTATTTCTAAGACAAAAGGAGGCCCAAGCCCTTGAAAGCGCAAGGAAAATATGGTAAGATGATACCAGTTCAGGACGGGTGGATCACGTGCCCGAACTGCCGGCGGAACAAGCGCCTCAAGCGCATCTCACCCGACGAGAGCGCAGAGCGCGTCGGAGTGTTCTGCAGGGACTGCAAGACCGAGGTCTTCCTCACGATCCACCAGGGCCAGTGCTATGAGAGCCGGAGCCAGTAAGCCATCGCAAGTGTTGCGAGAGGCTGCTGGCTCCGGCTCTTTTGCGTTTCCTCGGAGGTGATAGCCCGATGGCACAAAAGCCGCTGAAGCCATGTAAACACGCCGGCTGCCCAGAGCTGACCCGCGAGGGCTGGTGCCCCAGGCATCGGCCGCCGCACCGCAGGCGCGTGAGCGCAGAGTACCACGGCTGGTACAACCTGCCGATCTGGACGGACAGGCTGCGCCCGGCACAACTGCTGCGGGAGCCCTTCTGCCGGGAGTGCGCCCGCCAGGGCATACGCACCAGGGCAACGGTGGTCGACCACGTCATTCCGCACCGGGGCGACTGGGCGCTGTTCGTGGACGCTGGCAACCACCAGAGCCTGTGCAAGCATCACCACGACCAGAAGACCGCCCGAGAGCAGGCGCAGGATCGGCGAGAATTTGGCCAGATCTGACCGTCCTTTTCGCGGGGAAGCTACGCCGGCGCGGCCGGGCGTGTGCAGGTGAGCGGCGCCTGGTGCTCGGGGACGCGCAGGCGCGGCTATGGTCGCAGACCCTCCCCGGGGGTCAAAAAGTTTTGAACCCGCCCTCCTGATGCCCCGTGTCGCCTCGTCTGCGAGAAAAATTCCCCGATCGCGGAGCGGAAATCTGGTGGCAGCGGCGGAGGGGCAGCGATGTGTCCGGGTTGGACACTGGGAAGGAGTGAGCAGGATGCCGACAAAGGCCAAGACCCTTGACAACATGAGCAAGCACCTGACCCGGTCGGAGATTGAGGCCAGGCAGAGCGCCGAGGCCGGCGTGATGCCGACCCGCTTCCCTACGAAGCCGCCCTCTTTCATCAAGTCCAAGACGCCGGAGCGCAAGATCTGGGACCGGGTCCTGGCGGACATGAAGGACTACGAGATCCTGGATTGCCTGGACTCCGACGTGCTGGGGCTCTACTGCTCCAAGATGGTACGCTGGATCGAGGCCCAGGCGGCTTATACCAGGCTCCGCAAAGCCGCGGACGGCGGCGAGGAGCTTTCCAAGACTGACCTGAAGCTCCTGGTCTCCATCAGCTCTGAGATGCAGGCGCTGGAGGTAGGGATTCTGGCCTATGCCACCAAGCTGGGCCTGACGCCAGACGGCCGGGCGCGGCTCGCCAGGAAGCTGGCAGAGCAGGAAGAGGACGATCCGGACGCGGATTTGTTCGGATGATGGAGCGCTGGAAGAGCGGGCTGCACCATCCTGTCAGCGTCTATGCCAAGCAGGTCACCCAGGGCAAGCTCCATGACCAGTGCTGCCCGTATGAGATCAAGGCATGTCAGCGGCACCTGGACGACCTGAAGCGCCAGGGCACCCCGGAGTTCCCCTATGTGTTCGACACGACCCGCGCCGACCGGATTATCCGCTGGTTCAGCCAGTGCATCCAGACCCGCGGCGTGGAGGCCGGACAGCCCATTCAGCTGCAGCCCTGGCAGATCTTCGACCTGGGCTGCACCTACGGCTGGGTGGAGATGGACACCGGCGCCAGGCGTTTCTCTAAGACCTACAACAAGCGCGCCCGAGGGAACTTCAAGTCCACCGAGAAATCCGGCCAGTGTCTGTATCACATGTGCGGCGACGCCATTTATCCGCCGTACCGGCCGGAGCTGGCGAGCTTTGAGCACGAGCCCGAGGTTCTCTGTGCAGCCGTCGATAAGGGCCAGGCGCAGCGCGTCTTCGGTGACGCCAAGAAGATCGCCGAGGCCTCCCCGAAGATCCGCAAGCGGCTCCGGATCCCCAAGGCCAACCCGGTCACCCACAAGACGCTGGGCGGCTTCATGATGGCCCTGAGCAAGGACACCAAGAACAAGGACTCCGGCGCTCCGTCTTACTTTGTCGTCGACGAATATCATGCCCATAAGGTCTCCGACATATATGAGCTGGGCGTGAACAGCTTCGGCAAGCGTGCCCAGGCGCTGCTGGATGTGATCACAACGGCCGGCGACGACGCCCAGTCCAAGCCCTGCTACCGTGAAGAACAGTACGCAAAGCGCGTCCTGGACGGCGACGTGGCCGATGAGGCGTACTTCGTGATGATCCGGGAGCTGCCGGACGGCGCGGATCCTCACAATAAGGCCCTCTGGGTCATGGCAAACCCCTGCCTCCGCTATCCCAACGAGTACAGCCGCTATCTCCTGAAGGAGATCAACGACGAATACACTGCCGCCTACGGCAGCAACGATCCGGACAAGATCCGGCAGTTTCTAACCCGCCGCATGTGCATGTGGCAGACAGGCGCGGTCAATCGCTACCTGAACGAGCGCTGCATGGAGCTGGCCAGGGCGGCCATGATCCCCCCGGAAGCCTTTGCAACCCTCACTGACGGGTTGGAATGCTGGGCAGGCTTCGATCTGGGAAAGCGGATCGACCTGAGCGGCGCCGGAGCGGTATTCCTGCTTCCGGACGGCCGGGTGGCTGTCAAGGCGCAGGGCTTTCTGCCGGAGAACGCCGCGACCCGGCACGAGCACTCCGATCGCGTCCCCTATACCGCCTGGGCGAAGGACGGCTACTGCACCCTGACGCCTGGCGATGTAACCGATAACAGCTACGTGGCCAGCTGGATCGAGGCCGGGATCCTCCAACACCGCTGGAAGGTGACGGAGATCTGCTATGACGGCCACAATGCCACGGATCTGGCGATCAGCCTGTGCGAAAAGTACAACAACGAAGATCTGTGCGTGGAGATCTCACAGACCTGCGCCGGGCAGAATCTGGCCTGCAAGGGCTTCCGGGAGCTGCTGCTCGCCGACAAGCTTGTGATCGAGTACAATCCCCTGCTACTCTGGTGCATGGCCAACGCCGTTGAGATCAAAAACAACTACGAGGACATCAAGCTTTCCAAGAAGCATAAAGACGACACCGAACGCATCGACCCCCTGGCAGCGATCATGAACGCGCTGGCCCGGGCTCTGGTGCGAAAAAATAACCCCACGCTGCCCGACCGGATCGCAGACGGCAGCTGGAGCATGTGACGTGTCCGTTCCGGACACAGGAGGAACCATGTACGACGCTGGCGAGATGCGAAACCACATCACCTTCCAGAAGTTCAACGGGGCCCGGGACAACCTGGGCGATCTGCAGTATATGGATGCGGCAAACTGGCGGGATTTCGCCTATGCGTGGGCCTCTCTGAAGCCGATCGCCGGCCGCGAGTTCTACGCGGCGGAGCAGCACGAAAGCGAAGTGACCCACAACATCGGCTGCCGGTACCGCGCCGGGCTTGAGAATGAGATGCGGATCATCCTGGGCACCAGGATCTTCCGGATCATCGCGATCATCGACTGGGAAAACCGTCACGAACAGCTGCAGATCAAGGTCAAGGAGCTTGTGCGATGAGGCAGGAGCTGAGCTTCGACACCCGTGACCTGCGGAAATTTGAGAAGACCATGCAACGCATGGGCGGCGTTCCGCAGAAGGCGGCCACCAAGGCGGCCTCCAAGGGTCTGACCGTCGTCCGTCGCGAGGTCCGGAAGCTTGTGCCTGTTGGGAGAACCGGCAAGCTCAAGCGTGGGCTTTACCGGAAGGGCGAGAAAACCAGGCTCAAAGGAAGGAAGGTCTATGAGCTGACCTTCAATCCCAAGATGAATTCCGACTTTCAGAAGCCGATCCAGAACCCCGGCGTTCTGGGCGGCAAGCATGCCTCCCACGCCTATTATCCCAATTCGATCGAGTACGGCTTCCTGGCCAGAAAGAAGGGCGGCGGGATCGAATACCGCACTTTCTCCCGCGAGTCAGACAACGAGCGGGACAGCGTCCGCGGACACCGGAAGCAGGTAAAGCAGACCGTGCAGGGCTGGGGAAGTCAAAAGGTCGCCGGCCAGCACTTCATGCAGCGTGGCGCCCAGAAGGCTGAGCCGACGGTCAAGAACACTATGGCGGACACACTCATCAAGGAGGCGACTAAGATATGGACCCAAGATTGACGCCGGAGCGCGTCTTCGTGTATGAGCTGGAGAAGCTGGACTTTCTCAGCGGTCCGTCAGGCGCGCAGGTCTATGCGCTGGGTCCCGCGAAGAACGCGGCGCCGCCCTTCACGTTTTATATCCGGCGCAGCTGCGAAGAGGAACAGGCCCTCGACGGCGGCACGGGGCTGCAGCAGGCATCCTTCGCCCTGCATCTCGTGACCGCACGCTACGAGGATCTTTCCGTCCTGGGCGATCAGATCCGCCGGGCAATCCTGAGGCTGCGCGGCCACCGCTTTATGCTGATTGAAACCGCCCCGGTTCCGCATGAAGGGGACGCTGACGCCATTTTCATCGAGGATGTTACGATCCAGGAGAACAGTCCCGACCTTCTGGAGACGGAGGTGGGGCTGTACCGCAGGATCTATGACGTTGATATTCACTATCAAACAGAGGAGGGAAGCGTATGACGGTACAGCTTTACGGTGAGCTTATCAGCGATGAATGGGATTGGATCTACAGCTATTGGGAGATCCCGCACTGCTGCCCCATGCAGGTGCGCGAGGCGATCAAACAGCTGCCGGAGGGCGAGGATCTGATCGTGGAGATCAACTGCCCGGGCGGAGACGTCTGGGCCGGCTTCGAGATCTTCGGGCTGCTGCAGGCGTGCAGCGCCCACACTGAGGCGCACATCATCGCCATGGCGGCCAGCGCGGCCACAACTGTCACAAGCGGATGCGATACGGTGCTGGCCTCTCCGGTGGCTCAGGTGATGATCCACCAGCCGGCGGCAAGGGGCGGGTACCTGAATAACGACGGCGCACGGGAGCTGGTGCAGTTCCTGGACTCGGTCCGGGCCAGCATTATCAACGGCTACGTGATCAAGGCCGCAGGGAAGACGCCCAGGGCTCGCTTCGAGGAGTTGGTGGACAACTCCACCTGGATGCCCGTACAGGACGCCATGGCGCTGGGGCTCGTTGACGGGCTGCTGGACGCGGATGAGGACGCCGCACAGCGGATCACCGCGTCAGGCGGTATCGTCATCAGTAACGTGGCGAGCCTGTCCGTGACGCCCCAGGCCCTCCTGGAGCGCTACGAGGCCGCTGTGCGGGCCGGAACGATGGAGGAGGTCCCCGGGCATCCTGTTGCTCGTGAAGCGGCACACGCGCTCAGCAAGGCCGCCGACGCGGTAAACGCAGCCGCCGACGCGATCGGCAAGCTCGGCGACGCCGCTAAATCTGCGAGCCACATGGCCTCCGATTGGAAGCTTCAGGCCGCTATCGACCTGGCGAGAGCGAGGTGCCGGGCATGAACGCCATTGAAAGAGGCCTTGCCTCGCTGCTGGGGCCGCCCAGGGCGCAGAACACGATCCTGGCGTCTGATTTGGGTCTCTCCGGCGGATCCTCTCCCATTCGCGCGGACGCCGAGGCTGCCATGCGGCTGTCGACGGTGAACCGCTGCATCGAGATCCTGAGCGACAGCATCGCCAAGATGCCCTTTTATGTGTTCGACAGCCGCAGCCGGCGGCGGATCACCGATCACCCGGCCTGTGAGCTGCTGAGCGTCCGCCCCAACCCCTGGCAGACACCTTTTGTTGCCAAAAAGCAGCTGGAGGTGGAACGGATCAACGGCAACGGGATCGCCTGGATCCGCAGGGATCCCGGCACGATGCAGGCGCTGGAGTATGTGCCGATCCCGCGGGGAAAGTACAGCGTCACGCTGGACTCCTCCGGTGCGGTCGTATATACCCTGATCCACCCCTATACAGGTGAAACCATCCGCTGCGGCCGAATGGACGTGCTGCACGGCATTGCCTACTCCCGCAACGGGTACCTGGGCATCAGCTACTTGGAGCGGGCGGCGGAGGTAATCCGCAGCTCCAGGGCGGCGCAGGAATACGCCAGCAGCTACTACGCCAACGGCGGCCAGCCCAGCGGGATCCTGAAGACCGAGAGCGACCTGGGCGGCAATGTGGAGGTCAGGGACGCCGCGGGGAATGCCGAGACGATCAGCAAGAAGGAAGCGGTGCGCCGGGAGTGGGAAAAGCGTCACAGCGGCCCTCAGAACGCCCAGCGGATCGCGGTGCTGGACATGGGGTTGGACTACAAGCCTCTAAGTATCTCCAACCGGGACGCCCAGTTCGTGGAGCAGTCCGATCTGAGCGTGCAGGATCTCGCTCGTTTTTTCGGTGTGCCGCTTTACAAGCTGCAGGCCGGCAAGCAGAGCTACAGCTCCAACGAGCAGAACGCCATTGAATACGTCGTCGGCACGCTGCACCCCAATACCACGCTGTGGGAGCAGGAGTTCACCTACAAGATTCTGCCGCCCCAGGACGTGGAAAAGGGCCTGGAGATCCGCGGCAACATGATGGCGGAACTGCGGGGCGACTGGAAGACCCGCGGCGAATGGTACAAGGCCATGCGGGAGATCGGCGGCTTCTCCGTCAACGACATCCTGGCACTTGAGGATATGCCGGATGTAGAGGGCGGCGATGAACGCTATGCGTCCCTGAATTATGTGCCGCTGCGCCTCTGGCCGCAGTTGGCACTGACGCGCAATGGGAATGGAGGTGCCTGATGGCCGTTCTCTGCGTTCTCCTGGGTCTGTGCGCGATCTCCGTGGGCGTAGGGATGCTCTGCATCCCCGCAGGCATCATCACCGCAGGCGCGTCCCTGGTGGCTCTGGGCCTTGTCTGGATCCGAGGAAAGAGTCGATCAGAGCCCACATCCAAATAGCAGGCCGGAGCCTTGAGGGCCGGAGCCGTGTCCATCCCGGACACCGCCCGGCCCTTTTCTTATTTTTGCATATCTGCGGCGTGGCCGCTGATATATCAATTTTTTCTTTGGAGGTACCACATGAAAAGAAAACTGATCGCACTGGCCAACGACCGCACCGCAGCGCTCAACGCTGCCGAGGCCGCCTACAAGGCCGGAAACCAGGCTGAGTACAACAGCCAGATGGAGAAGGTCGCGAATCTGGACAAAGAGATCGAGACCGTGAAGAATTTCCTGCAGGCGCAGGAGCGGCAGATCCTGGAGTCCACTCCCTCCGCCGCCGAGACCAGGGACATGGCCGAGGAGCGCGGCAACCTGCTGATGCAGCACAAGGATGTCCGCCTCCCCGAGAACGAGGTGCTGCGGTGCCTGCGCAACAGCGTGACCATTACAGGGGCGCTGGTGCAGCCCACCGGCGCCGGCAGCGAGATCCAAGGCGGCAACGCGCCGATCTCCAGCATCCTGGACATGGTCCGCGTGGAGGACTACACCGGCCTGAGCGGCTGGGAGGAGGCCTATCTGATCACCGAGAGCGGCGCCGAGGTCAACGACCCCGTCGCCAAGTCCGGCCAGGCCCGCGGCAATACTGCCAGCCCGACCTTCGGCGTCGCGCAGATCGTGCCCATGGAGGTCTCTGTCACCGATTTCGTTGACAAGAGCATCTCTGACCTGAGCCCCGCCCGGTACTACGAAAAGGTGCTCTCCCTGGCGCTGCGGGCTCTGCGTCGCGAGGCTGTGAAGATCATCGTTAACGGCGCTGTGGATGGCACCAAGACCATCTATGGCATCAAAACCGCCAAAAACAAGGCCGGCGCTGCCATCACCAAAGCTGGCACCTATACCGCGATCGATGAGAACACCCTGGATGAGCTGTACTTCGCCTACGGTTCCGACTCCGAGCTGGCCGGCGGCGCCGTGCTGCAGCTGACCAAGGCTGACCTGAAGGCCATCGGCCGTCTGCGCGGAACCAATGAGAAGCGTCGGCTCTTTACCATCACGCCCGGCGGCAACGGCAATACCGGCGTGATCGCCGATGGCGGTGTGCAGCTTCCCTATGTCTTGGTTCCCGGCCTGAGCGCCGGCGATCTGATCTACGGCGCGCCGATGAACTACATCCTGGGTCTGTTCGGTGACTACTCCATCCGCGTGGATGAGAGCGTCAAGTCCATCGAGCGCATGCACACCATTCTCGGCGATGTAAAGCTGGGCGGCAATGTTGTGGAGCACGAGGGCTTCGTGTACTACTCGAAGACCGGCGCCTGATAAGCCATGAGAGACCAGGCGGCGGCAGATGCCGCGCGGGCGCTGCAAGCCTGCAAGAGCTATATGCGGGTCGACGGGGATGAGGACGACGAGACCATCAAGGCGCTGATGGCAGCCGCCGGCGAATACCTCAGGAACGCCGGTATCCCGGAGCCGGAAGAGCCGTCGCCGCTCTACTCTCTGGCGCTCAACTCGCTGACCCTGCATTACTACGACCACAGGGACGCGGTCGGGACGGAGGCTCCGCTTCCCACCGGGCTGCGCCCGATCCTGAACCAGCTGAAGGGGCTGAACGGCCTCTTCTGAGGCCAGAGCCAACAAGGGCCGGGGCCGTGTGTCCATTCCGGACACCGCCCCGGCTTTTTCTATTATGAGAAGGAGGCTTTTATGAGCAAATCCAACGCAATCGGGACCGCCCTCAAGGTCAACAGCAAGACCGTGGGCGGCCTGACGAACATCAACGGCATCGAGATCACCGCCGACACTATCGACGTCACCGCCCTGGATAATGCCACCGGCTACCGTGAGAAGGAGCCTGGCTTCAAGGACGTGGGCGACGTCACTGTTTCCGGTTTCCTGGATGGCGAGGACGAAGGCCAGGAGGAGTGCATGACGCTGCTGAACAGTGGCACCACCGTCCCCTGCAGCATCACTTTCCCCCCCAAGATCGGCAAGACCTGGTCCTTCAACGCTTCCGTGATCCGCTTCAGCACCGGGGCGGAGGTCGGCAGTGCGGTCAGCTTCGAGGCGACGCTCGCCGTCACCGGCCAGCCTACCCTCGGCGCTACGCCCCAGGCGTAAGGAGGGCACATGGACAGACCCGAAGAGAACAACACGCTTGTCACCGTTGCTCTGGGTGGGAAGCTCTGGATCCTGAAGCTCGGCCACAAGGCCCTGAAGTTCTTCACCACACAGACCAAGATCCCCATGTCCCGCCTGTCTGACGCGCTCGACCGCTATGATCTGCTTTGCGAGCTGCTGTACGCCATGCTGTGGGTACAGGATCACACCGTCACCAACGCTCAGCTGGACGACTGGCTAGAGGAAACGGATCTGATGGAGGTCTTCGAGAAGGTCGGCCAGGCCGCGCAGGCGGCCTTCCCGCAGTCTGAATCGGAGAGCGAACAGCTGGAGGGAAACCCTCCGAAGGCGGCTGGGACTGGCGAGAAAGCCTGAGCCTTGCCGCGCGGCTCGGCATCAGCGTCCGAGAATGGGAAGATATGACGCCGGCAGAGCTAAAGCTCTATGCCGACGCCTATGTGGACCGCCTGAAGCTGGAGCGCGAGTGCCGCCAGGTCGATATTTTCAACCTGGCGGCGCTGATCCGGGTCATGGTTTGGGCCAAGCACCCGCCGCGGTATGAGACCGCGTTCCCGGATCGCACTCCCAAAGAGGCCATGACGGACGACCAGATGTTTGAAACGGTCAAAGCGCTCAACGCCTTATTCGGAGGGAAGGAGGACTGATATGGCCGGCGTTGTAAAAAACCTGATGGTGCGCGCAGGCGCGGACTTCAGCGCGATCACCAAACAATCCAAGAAAGCCGCCGGTTCCATGAAGGAGATGCAGACCAGCGTCTGCCGATCCTGCAATCTGATGAGCTCCGCGGCCACGGGCTTAAAGAAGGTCTTCGGCGCTCTGGGCGTAGGGATCTCTGTTGCAGCTCTGGTGAACTTCTCCAAAGCCGCTGCGGAGGCCTACGACACACAGGTCGAAGGCGAGATGCGGCTTGCGCGGGTCATGCGCAACACCATGAACGCCTCGAATGAGGAGATCCAGAGCATCCTGGATCTCACCGCCGCCCAGCAGGAACTGGGCATTGTCGGAGATGAGGTGCAGCTGGCCGGCGCTCAGGAGCTGGCCACCTATCTGGAATATGCGGATAGTCTCCGTACCCTGATCCCCGTTTTGAACAACATGGCCGTGCAGCAGTACGGCTACAATGTGACCGCCGAACAGACGGCAACAATCGCTACCATGTTGGGCAAGGTCATGTCTGGGCAGGTCTCCGGCCTGAGCCGGTACGGTTATTACTTTACAGAGGCCCAGGAGGCCGTCCTGAAGTATGGCACAGAGGCGGAGCGCGCCGCCATGCTGGCGGAGGTCGTTGGCCAAAGCGTGGGAGGCATGAACGCAGCCCTCGCAGCTACGCCCACGGGGCGCATGAAGCAGCTGAGCAATACCCTCGGGGATATCAAGGAAACCTTCGGCAGGGCCGTACGCACCATCAGCACGACCTTTTTGCCGATCCTGAACGCCGTGGCCTCAGTCCTCGCGGCCGTGGCCACGGTCGCAAACAAGGTGGCGCAGACGATCGCCAACGTCTTCGGCGGCCAGGTAGCCGGCAAGGAATGGCAGTATGTGCCGCCGGGTACCGCTGCGGCAGCCGAGGACGCGGCAGAGGGCATGGACGATCTGGCCAAGTCCACGGAGAAGGCCGGAAAGGCGGCGAAGAACAACCTGCAGCAGGCCAGTTTTGACACGCTGCACATTCTGGCCGACAACAGCAAGGACACCAGCGCCGCGACCAGCGACGCCTCCTCCGGATCGTCCGGAGACAGCTCTTCCGGCGCTGCCGCCGGGCTCGTGGAGATGAACACCGGCGTGGAGGCGGCGGGCGAGGGCATCGGCTGGCTGCAGTCGCTTCTGGAGAAATTCCGCGATTTTACCTCCAAGCTCGATTTCGGGCCTCTACAGGAGAGTTTCGGCCGGCTGAAGGAATCCATCGATCTGTTGGTCAACCTCATCGTGGAGGGCCTGGGCTGGGCCTGGGAGAATATCCTGGCGCCCCTGGCGCAGTGGACGATCTCGGAGGCGCTGCCGGCGTTCTTTGACCTGCTGGGCGCCGCCATCTCGGCGGTGGTGGCCGCGCTGGAGCGGCTGAAGCCCCTGGCCGGCTGGCTCTGGGACAACTTCCTACAGCCGATCGCGGCCTACGTGGGCGACAAGTTCGTGCAGTTCCTGCGGGATGTGGCCGACGGGCTCCAGAGGCTTGCAGATCTGATCTCGGGGCGAATCAGCTTCCGGGAATGGCTGGCAGAGCTGACCCCGCTGGAAAAGGCGCTGCTGGCCGTTGGGACTGCGATCGCAGCCGTGAAGCTGGCGGCCCTGGGCATGGAGGCCATTGTCTGGCTGAAGAACCTGAAGAACCTGGAGCTTGGCGCCACGCTGGTCGGAAAGCTTGGCGAAGTCATTGCCCTGACCGCCGGCGGCGCCGGAACGCTGAAGGAGGCCATGGCCGCCGTCTTCGGGCCAAACTCCGTGTTGGCAGGCGTCGGCGCGTTGATCGGCGGTATTGTCCTGGCGGTGGCGAACTTCGTCGACCAGTGGGAGAACGGCATGAGTCTGGCCAAGGAGGCAGCCATGCTACTCGGAATTGCTATCGCAGGTATTGGCCTTGCGATTATGGGCGTTCCCGGCGCTGTTGCGTTTGCGATTTCTGCTATTGTTGCTGCTGTAGCTACACTCGTTTTGCTCATCAAGGACAATTGGGAGGAAATCGCCGCGGCAGCTGCCCACACCTGGGAGGGCATCAAGTCCGGCGCTAAGGCAGCAATCGACTATGTCGTGAACGCATTTAAGCGCTTCGTAAACAACATCATCAGCATGTTCGAGGCCAAGATCAATTTTTACATTCAGGGCATTAACATGCTCATTTCGCTGCTGAACAGGATCAGCATCGATATCCCGGACTGGATCCCGCTGATCGGCGGCAAGCACTTTGGCCTCAGCATCAAATCTTTGGACCTGGTGCAGCTGCCGCGTCTGGCCACCGGCGCGGTGATTCCGCCGAACAAGGAGTTCGCGGCGATTCTGGGCGATCAGACGCAGGGCATGAACATTGAGACGCCGGAGCACCTTCTCCGGGAGATCATCCGGGAGGAGACCGGCTACGATGCCCTGCTGGATCTCCTGGGCGACATTCTGCGGGCAATCCGGTTGGATCGGGATGTGATATTGGATGATCAGCGTGTCGGCAAGGTCGTCAAACGTCTGCTCGGCCAGCAGAACCGCGCCGCCGGCTATTCCAAGATCTGAGGTGACGTATGGCTGAAATTAAGTACAAGATCGACGGTGTCGATTTTACCGACGTCATCAAAATGGACGGCGGGCTTAAGTGGAAAAAGTTCGATCTTGAGAGCGACCAGGCTGGCCGCACGCTGGACACCATGATGCGCCGCGCGAGGATCGGCAAGAAGCGGCAGCTTACACACACCTGCAAGCCGAAGATCCCGGACGCGCGCCTCCGGCAGCTGTGCGCGGCGCTGGACCACGAGTTCGTGCAGATCACGTATCCGGATCCGCAGCTGGGGCCGACCACCAAGACTTTTTACGGCACCGAGATCGAGGCGGCCGTCATGCTGGTGCAGAAAGGGCAACTTTTCTGGAACGGCGTCACGTACGTGCTGACAGAGAGGTGATCCGATGCAGACGACATCAAGTCTTTATCGAACCCTCCGCGCAGATCCGGATGCGCTATACGAGGTTCAGGTGCTGCGCGGGCCGATCATCTACGGTCCGGATCGGATCCGGAGCGTTAAGCTCAGCTGGGCGCTGTTTGACGGCAGCGGGCCTCAGGTGGGAGGAAACCACGCAGCCCGCTGCGATCTGCAGCTGCTGGAAGAGAAAGGAAGCTGGCCACGCATGGCCAGCTTCACCCTGCGCGTCCGCTTGCAGAGCGCCGACGGTCAGCAGACCTCGGAATGGCTCCCGCTGGGCACTTATTACACGGACGAACGGCACCCCAGCTACAGCGGAGAGCTGAGCATTACTGCATTTGACGGGATGCTGCTGCTGGAGCAGCCCTGGACCGACAAGGTTCAAACGCTTCCCACAAGCTGGCCGATCACAGCCAGCGCAGCGGCTGCGCTGCTGCAGGAGGCCACCGGTGTCCTGCTGGAGAGCGGGACCGTCCTGGATAACAGCGTCCCCTTTGTCGGCCTGGACACCACCGCGACCGCGCGCCAGACCTGGGCGACGATCGCCGCGGCGACAGGTGCGAATCTGCTGATCAGCGCCACGGGCCGGATCCGCCTTGTGCCGCTGAAGACCGATGAAAGTGCTGGAAGCGGAGCTATCGCAGGCATTGCGATAGCTGGCTTGGCCGTGGCAGGGCGCGCGTCCAGCATGGACACAGCCGCGGTGCACCTGTTGGGGCTCTCCGTACGCTCTTTTGATCCGGGGGAACCAGTGCCGGCAATATCCGGTGTCGAGCTGCAGACGGACAGCGGCGGCATCGCCAAGGCCGGCACCACCACCGGATATGTGCTGAAGGCGGCCTGCAACTTCTCCGACAGCGTCGCCGCTGATCTTTGCCTGCAAGCAGCAGAGAGCTATGTCTACAGACCCTTTTCTGCAGCCGGTGTGGAGTTGGATCCTGCGGCGGAGCTGGGCGACCTGGTAAGGCTGGACGATACGCTGTACCCGCTGGTGGCCATCACCTGGACCATCGGGCCGAAGATCTTCGCGGATCTGGAAGCCCCGGCGGAAACGGAGGTCGACCATGAGTATTCAGCGCCCAGCGAGGCGTCCAGGGCTCTGAGGGCGGCTCTCGCTGCAGATGAGGCTATGGTGGCCCGCACGTATAGCGCATTCGAACAGCGCGCCGACGCCATTCTGCTGACGGTGGGAGAGACCTACGCCACCAAGGAAGAGGCCGAGGCCCTGCAGGACGAAATCAACGACAACGAAGCGGAGACGGAGAGCAGGATCGCGGCGGTGGAAAGCCAGATCGTGCAGACGAAAAACAGCCTGGAGGTCTCCATCAGCACTGTGCGGCAAGAGGCAAATGCCGGCTACAACGAGGTGCGGCAGTATATCCGCTATGCTGACGGCTATGTGAAGCTGGGCGAAAGCGACAGCCCGTCCGCCTTCCAGGTCTCGCACCAGGACGCGGCGCTGCTCTGGAACGGGGAGCCCACAACGGTCTGGGACCAGAACCGTTTCCTTGCACCGAAGAAGGTGGAGATCCCGGAGGGCGGCAGTCTACAGCTCGGCCGGATTCTGCTGCAGCCGCGCAGCTCCGGCAACCTGAGTTTTCTGTGGGTAGGAGGGAGTTAAATGGGATACAGTACCGGCGCCGCTTTGACGGAGTTCGATATGCAGCACGAGGATGCGACCATGCACGTTAGTGCCAGGTATGCCATATCCCAAGAGGACGCGTCTTCGAGTCCTGTGCTTACCATCTACCTCACGGTCACGAAGGACGCAAACGCAGGGACGATGAAGTCAGAGGCCTGGCCTGTCAAGGTGTGGCAGAACGGGACCTATCTGGGGTATGTTGCAGTCTACATCGGGACCTATAACACATCCTGGACGTCGGCCTCCGGTTCTGCAAAATTCACGTTGGATTTCCAGGGAGCGAGCTCTGCTTCGTTCACCGTCACACTGGAGGGGGCAGGCAATCCTCCGGCGTTCCAATACACGCTCGGGACGTTCACCGAAGAGTCCCCTGTGATCCCGAGCATCAGCTTTTCCGCGACCAACCTGTCACCTGGAGACACAGCCACAATCACCGTCGATCCCGTTGACAACCGGTATTCATACACAATCTACGCCTTTGTTTACAGCCCGCTTTCTGGGGATTCCCGCGTGGCAAGCGTGAATATCGCGCAGGATGCGACCGGAAGCGCAACATATCAGTTTATGCCGGATCCGGAAGTCTTTGCAATCGGAATTCGTGGCAAGGGCAACAACATCGGCCACACACGGCTCGATCATGTCTCGTACTACAGATACTACTTCAAGTGCTCGATCAACGGTGTCCAGCGGTACTCTGAATCCATCGAAGCCAGGCTGACATACCCGAGCTTTGGCGATGTGACACTTCCGGAGGAGATTACCGCCGGCGCGGCCAATACGATCACCCTGACCGACCCCGGCGGCTACGGCTATTCTCTCATCTTGACAGCGGCGGAGGATTCCGTCACCGCGCCGGCCCTCACAGAGACAGGAAGCTGGACGCCAGCCGCATCCGCTTTTGCTCCGCTGATGCCGGACAGCATGAGCAAGACCTTCAGCTGCAAGGTCCAGACCTATTACCACAGCGTTTTGGTCGGTCTGCCGTTTGCGCTGTCTGACGTCACCGTAAGACTGCGGGAAATTGACGTCTGCCCGCAGCCGACGGCAGTGATCGAGGACGATGCAGAGCTGCGGGCGACCTACGGGGATTATGTGCTGCTGCAGTCCCGGCTGCACATCACGGCCAGCGCCGCCCTGCGCTACGGCGCAACGCTGGAGACCTTGAAGATCATCGCAAACGGCACATATTACACCGGCGCCGAGGCCATTACCGAGGTGCTGGAGAGCCTGGACTATAACACCGTGGCCATCGAAGTCACCGACAGCCGGGGCGTGACCGCTGTCACGGAATACACCATCAGCATCGTCGAGTGGTTCACGCCCCGGGTGACTGCCCTGGCCGTGCACCGCTGTACGTCGGCGGGGGTGCTCAACGACAGCGGAGATCATGTTTTGATCGAGTGGGGCGTGAGCTTTGCGCCCGTCAACGATCATAATACACGGGGCCTGACGGTACATCACCCGGAGGGAAGCAGTGTGGTGACTCTCAGCGCATACCAGCAGACCGGTCAGATGATCGTCGCGGCAGACACCGAGCACAGCTACAACATCAGCCTGACTCTGCAGGATGCCTTCGCCACGTTTACGCGCACGGTACGGCTCTCCACGGCCGGCGTGATCCTGGACATCCTCAGCGGCGGCAAGGGCGTCGCTTTCGGCAAGGTCGCCGAGACGCAGGCCGCGCTGGAGGTGTGTCCGGACTGGACACTGATCTGCCAGACCCTGCGACTGGCCGGGGTAGACCTCGGGACATGGATGCAAGCCATTGAACAACGACTTGAGAGAGGTGGGATCTAATGCCATTTGAAAAAGTTGTATACAAAGATGGCCTCACTTTAATCGGCGCTGATAATCTCAACGCCATACAGGATGAGCTTATCAGGATTGCGGCAGACGCGGCGGCGACAGGAGCCGTCCTGTCGCGCGTCACGGATAAGCTCGCGCTGAGGGAGAGCCGGAACCACTCCCGCTCCGACGCGGACTGGACGGCAGGCTACTACATGGGCAACGGCAGGAGCAATGCCCCTGTGGCGAACGCGTCCTTCTCCTACTCCGCCAGGATCCCCGTCAGCAGCGGGGATGTTGTCCGCCTGTATTCCCTGTACGGCGGCAGCTTCCAGAACAGAGAGATGCAGTCGGTGTGCGCATACGATGCGGACGGTAACTTTCTCTTCAAGCCCGACGCCGTTTCCTGGAGAACGCGGGCGTACACCGTCGAGAGCGACACGGCCTTCGTCATCCTCTCTGCCCGAAACGGCAGCAATTACATGGTGACGTTCAACGAGGAGGTCAGCTCCTTCGAGCCGTATTTCGAACCTTATTACACGGCCGGCAGCGGCTTCCTCTCCGACAGCGCTTTTGAAAGCGTGGATACCGGCATGCTGAAAAACGAGTATGCCTGCGCCCTGCCCCAGGGAAGGCTTCGTCTCACCGTCGGGCTGGAGGAGACCTGGTACAAGAAGAGCATGGTCACGCCGCCGACGGAGCATGTCTATGTGAGC
>OCVV012827152.1_pt1 | contig 36984 bp, 39 predicted proteins | sample 1539721 | NCBI WGS metagenome assembly OCVV01 (sample SAMN02144230, study PRJEB22623) | gut metagenome | biome: sheep rumen | host: Ovis aries | place: New Zealand | reverse complement strand
GTTGTTGCAAAATAGTGCATTACAACTGACCTAGGAGGGGTTGATAGTGAAGAAACAACAGAAATGTTATATCTATACCCGTGTATCTACCGCTATTCAGGTTGATGGTTACAATCTGTTAATTCATGATGGAGATAAGACAATGGCTATGAGTTATAACAAACTTTGGAAAATGTTAATCGATAAAGGCATGAAGCGGGCGGAACTACGAGATGCTGTTGATATGAGTACAAATACGCTGGCGAAGCTGGACATGAAGAATCTACAGACTGCAAAATATAATGTAGACCGACTGCTCAAATCTGAGCAGTCGAAAGAGCAGGACGAAAAGCAAAAGACAACTGAACAGACTCTATAGGATTGAGGGAGATTTCATTGTAATGACACAGTGGAGTCTCCCTCTTTTTTATGTTATGGGAAGTTCTGTCAGCGTCAACTTTGTTGATGCGTAGCCCCGAGTGAAAACGAGGCTCAGGGGGATTGGGGGAATGACCACCAACAAGCAAAAAACGCGCCGAGGGTTCTCGGTGCCCTGCTTGCGAAAATCATAACCAATTATAAAAATTTATGTAATTTAACAAAAATGATATTTTAGATATTTATGATTGACATAATTTTACAAATAGCTCTATAGTAGTACGAGAAAGAACTACTATATAAATAAAAGGAGTGGGAAATGTTAGAACGATTTGGTCTGACCAAACAGGAAATAGTTATATACAATCAGATGAGTGTGGCCAATGGAAAAACAGGATATATGATTGCAAAGGAAATTAATATGTCCAGATCAAATGTGTATCCAATACTCGCTAGTTTAGTAAAAAAAGGGGCTGCAATTTATGAGGATGGAGAATCAAGAAAATATTACAGAGTTAATCCAGAAGAATTTTTAAATAACTACATTTCTGGTTTGGAAAAGATAAAGGATGAATTAATCTACGAACTGAAGGAGGAAGACGAGCCTCATAATGGCTACTTTACAATTGAGGGTGAGTCAAATGTTAGAAATAAAATGATATCCCTTGTGGATACTGCTGAAGAAAGAGTTTATGCCTGTGGAAAAAAAGAAGACATTTTCTTTTTAAACGATAGTTTTAAGAGCATTTGTGAACAGAGTAAGAAAGTAGTGGTTATTACAGACGATATAAAGGGCTGGTATGATCAGATTATTTTATATAAGTCGAATCATGAGTTGTTGCAGACGGGCCTTATTACTGATTCAAATAATGCTTTGGTTGGAGATATCAAGGGTGATGAGGCTAGTTGTCTTTTCTCTAGAAATAGGAATTTTGTAATCTCCTACAAAATGAATTTAAAAAATGAGATAGAGATAATTGAGATGAAAAATGAGTAGGTAGAGTAAGAAATTTGAAGCTATGTGCATACAAATATGATGAACACTCTTCTTTGAAGGAATGTTATGAGAAGAGCTATTTCAGAAGAATTAGAACTATTGAAAAACATCTGGATGAAAAATCAGAATTAACATATTTTAGTGTATAAAAATTGGAGGATTTATTATGTTTTTAAGTGATGAAAGAGTGTTTGAGTTAATCAAAAAATATGGCAGCCCATTGTATGTATACGATGAAAACATACTTAGAAAAAGTTGCAGGGATATGCATGATTTGCTTCCAAACAAAAATCTAAGAGTAAACTATTCTGCAAAGGCAAATAGCAACCTGGAAATTTTAAAGATTGTAAGAGATGAGGATATTGATGTTGATGCAATGTCCCCAGGTGAGATTTATGTACAGAAGCTTGCAGGATATAGCTCTGATAAGATTTTTTACATTGGTAACAATGTTTCAAAGAAGGAAATGCAGTACGCTATTGATGAAAACGTTTTGGTTAGCGTTGACTCTCTTTCGCAGCTAGAATCCTTCGGACAGATTAATCCAGGTGGAGAAGTGGCAGTAAGATTCAATCCTGGAATTGGAACAGGTCACCATCAGAAGGTTGTTACAGCCGGTAAGAAGACAAAGTTTGGAGTTCAAAAGGATTTTGTTCCACAGGTAAAGGAGCTCCTTGAAAAGTATAATCTTAATCTTGTGGGAATAGATCAGCATATTGGTTCATTATTCTTAGAGTCTGATCCTTATATCAAGGGAGTGGAATCACTTCTGGAAATTGCAGCACAGTTCCCAGGACTTAAATTCATCGATATGGGAGGTGGCTTCGGAGTACCTTATCATGAGGGCGAAGGCAGACTTGATTTACAGGAGCTTTCAGATAAGCTCGATAAGGTTTTGGATGATTTTCTTGCAAATTATGACAATAAAGATGTTATCTTCAAAATCGAGCCAGGTCGTTATATCCCAGCAGAATGTGGCGTGCTTCTAGGAGAGGTTTATTCAGTTAAGGATAATTATGGAAAAACATATATTGGAACTGATTTAGGATTCAATGTATTAATGAGACCAGTTCTTTATGATTCATATCATGCTGTAACAATTGTTAAAGCAGACCCTAATGAAGAGGGCGAAGAGGTAGCTACGATTGTTGGAAACATCTGTGAATCAGGTGATATTATCGCCAATGAAAGAAATATTAAAAAGGTAAGTATTGGGGATGTTGTGGTAGTTGGAAATGCAGGTGCTTATGGCTTTGCTATGAGCTCTAATTATAATTGTAGATTAAAGCCGGCCGAAGTATTAATTGATAAGGATGGTAATGATCGACTTATAAGAAGAAGGGATACTTTTGAAGATATTATTAGAAATTTTGTATAGCAAATAGTGTCTGCTTTTTGCCATCAAAAAAGGAAGCAGCTCACTTAAGAATACATATTGATTTGAGCCAGCTTCATATTTTGCAGTCATAGCGTAATCGCCATTTGTGACCGTTTACTGAAGTGGCCGGAGAAGATACCAGTGCGGAGTGGCTGGAAGCTGTATCTGAGGATGACTACAGCAAACTGAAGTAAGATGAGACACAGAATTCATCAGAGGATAATACGACTGGGACAGATTTATCTTTCAGGTGAACTACTCCGACTTATAGAAGTCGGAGTAGTTCATTTATGACATAGTACTTATTTCCAGGTTAGCTCAAGATTACGGTTGTTTGTAACGCAATCTTTTAGGTAAAGATTAATTAATGTCTGATAAGGAATGCCTGTTTGGGCTGCCTTCCCTTTAAAATAAATAATGACATTTTCATCAAGGTTGATTGTTACCTGTTTTTTTAGAGCCTTTGCATACGGATTCTTAACCGCCTTGCTAAAATCAAATTCTTTTTCTAAAAATTCATCCTTTTCTGTCATTGTATGCTCCTTTCATAGCCTGTTTTTTCAGTTGCAGTAGCCTTTCTGGAAGATATGATACGGATTATCTTTTCTTCTCGTATGCAATGCACGACAAGAAGAATATTGCCTTAATCACTACGTCCCAAAATTCGAAATCTGTCCTCGCTGTCTGAATGTAGCTCATCATATTCTAACAATGCTTGTTCATCATAAAACACGGTCTTTGCTTCTTCGAATGATACTCCATGATCGGAGTACCTCTGTGTCCAAAATAAGCTTACCACTTCACAGAGAGACCGGATCTGTTGATCTCTCTGCTTCAGTTAGATTTATTCACTGATAATGGTTTATTTCCAGCATCCCTCGTTCGGATCCCATTCAGTGACTGGCATACTGGGCTGGGTAAGAAGGGGCGTTACAAATGTTCTGATCCGGGATATAGCATCATTCATTGAGACCTGGATCAGAGCTTTTTTCTTTTTCAGGAACGAGTTCCATCTGGTCTGGTGCATTGAATCACTCAAAAACTCATTGCTGAATGCCGGCGTATCCATAGTGATGGGAGTATTCCGATTTGTGAATGTTTCCGCAACAGCGTTGTTCAATTTTTCATAGTTGAAAGGATATTTCTCTGAGAGCACATAAATGTCGTAAAAGTCTTTATAACGGCTGTTCAGAAAGCCGTTTTTGACGATTGCTTCCAGTTTTTCGGCAATGGAAGATTCCAAGGAATATGCATTAACCCTAGGTGCTTCCATGTCGAGAATCACGGGAAAATCCATCTCCACGGCATCCGGATAAATCACATCACCAAATCCGATATCAATTCCGATTGGAATTCAGCGAAATTCTTCAATCTTGCCTTTACGGAATCTGCGTTCATGAAACAAGCACCTCCAGATAAGTTCTTACAATACCTTCGCAACGCAGCATTTTGGCATAGTTATAAAGCCGGTCGATCTGACGATCCTTCCTTTTCAGATAGTTGCGCAGCACCTCTGATGTTTCTTCAATGCCGATCTTATTGCGGTAGTAGATGATATCAACGACGGTCTTTTCAATGTCAAAGATACGGAATGAATCGCCGCCTTCCACAATCTGTGTAACACCGGTTTCCATACGGGAAGGATCAAAATAGAATATCTTGATTTCCGGCCAGTCGGGAAGAGTACTGACTTTTTTCTTCCGGTCGATCGCAACATCGACAACGTCTGGCAGGAAATTCGTAAGTTCATAATATCGGGCAGCACTCATCAGGCAGATCACACCGTCCGGAACATACGCAGCAGCGTTGATGAAGTCATTCTCATCACCTTTATAGGAGAGATTCTCGTATGTGGTCCGGTTGATGCGGTGCAGGTGACCGTTTTCTTCCATCTGGCCGATTTTGTAGTAAGAATAGCCCATGTTTTTCAGTTCACTGGTCGTGTAGTATTTCTGATTTGCTTCAAGCGCGATCACAATCGTCACCTCCTTGTCTCGGAGTGTACATCATTCCGGGAATTATTTCAACTAAATTCGGCAAACAAAATTAATAGCAGAAAATAGTCAAAATACAACTGGCGTGAATCAGAGATCGTACCGGTCTTATTAAGGACGCTAACCGGTCGATTCAGGCGCTAAAATTCAGCTTTCACTGACTCTGAAAGTATAACTGTAGGAGGGACTTCCCCTCCCGCGGTTGCAATGAAAGGATGCACAAAAAGCGTCCGGAAATTTTTTGATGTAACTATTGACGTTACAACTACGACGCGCTATATTGACATCATCAGATGAAACCACGAAGGTTACATCAGAAACACCAATTACAGATTTTTAAGGAGGATACTACCATGACAAACATTGAAAAGGCCAAGGCTCTCATTAACACTTTTGCAACAGGAGACACAGAGAAGGCAAAGGGGCTTCTTGCTCCCAGCTACATCCAGCACAACCTCGCCTATGGCACGGGCGCTGAGGCTTTTGTGGGAAGCGTGTCTTACCTTGCATCTGCTCCTGTAAAGACCACAGTCAATAACATCCGCGTTTTTGAGGACGTAGACAAGGTATTCCTGCAGACGATCTACAACTTTGCAGGAGCTGGTGAGCAGGTAGCCTTTGACATCTTTCGTTTCGATGCTGATGGTAAGATTGCAGAGCATTGGGACAATCTTGCGGCAAAGGCAGCTCCGAATCCGTCCGGACATACACAGGTTGACGGCTACGAATCGCTTGAAGACCTCGATAAGACTGAGGAGAACCGTGAGATCATAAGGAACTTCCTTCATGATGTAATGCAGGGCAAGGCTCCTGAAAAGACATCTTCATACTTTGACGGCGACACCTATATTCAGCACAACACAGGAATTGCTGATGGTCTTTCCGGTCTCGGTGCAGCGCTTGAAGCGCTTGGTAAGCAGGGCATTCAGATGATCTATGACAAGGTTCATCAGATCCTTGCACAGGGCAATTATGTGCTGGCTGTTTCCGAAGGTACCTTTGGCGGAGCTCCTACTTCCTACTACGATCTGTGGAGGATTGAGAACGGCAAAGTGATCGAGCATTGGGATGTCATGGAAACCATTTCTGACAAATCAACATGGCAGAATCAGAACGGTAAATTTTAATGTAACCGTTGAAATTACAGCAGGCGTAATGTAGAATGATAGCCGGAGGTGTTTTATATGCAGATATCAAGCAGATTTACCGTGGCTTTGCATATCTTCACCTGTGTGGATACATTTAAGGATGAACATAAGGTTACGAGTGATTTTCTCGCAGAGAGCATAGGAACGAATCCGGTTATCATTCGAAAAATACTCACACAGCTGCAAAGAGCAGGGCTTATTAAAGTAGCAAGAGGAACCGGCGGAATCTCGCTAACAAGAGCGCTGTCGGATATATCCTTCTATGACGTATATCGGGCCATAGAGCCTCTAGAAGGCGGAAACTTGTTCCGCTTCCATGAGAATCCGAGTCCGCAGTGTCCCGTAGGACGAAACATCCATGCTCTTTTGGATGACAAGCTGAAGGACATTCAAAATGCTATGGAAAATGAAATGAAAAAGTACACCATGGCGGATTTAAGGACAGGATTGCAGGATATTCTTGCAAAAGAAGCCTGACAAAACGGGACTCTGGGGCAGACTGCTTCGGAGTCCTTTTCTTTTCTAAGGCGGATCGTATTCCCTATGTTATCGAGCAAGAACACTGCCTGCATTGTGGAAACTGTATGACGAAATGCCCTGTCGGTGCAGTGGAAAGAAGGGCGCACGACGTCCAGTGGACGTCGGCTTTGCGCGGACCGGAACGGAGTGTAGACCATCATGAGAACTGAGAAAATGACACAGGATCAGCGGCTTGCCTACCTGGTGGAGCAATTCAAAGCCGATTCTGATGAATATAAAGATTTGCAGACACCAAGCGATACGAACGGAAAACGACGCATTCTTCGGTCGCTTATGAATATCCGTATGCCGCGAAGAATGGACGATGCGGTACTGACCGTACAGGATGAATACCTGCGGGAGCGCGTCCTCGAAAACGGGATTGTCACGCTTTCGGAGATCCCCGTGATTCGGAATGGCATGTCGATCTGGCAGGGCGATATTACGCGGCTTGCCGTGGATGCCATCGTGAACGCAGCCAATTCCCAGATGCTGGGTTGCTTTGTCCCAATGCACACCTGCATCGACAACTGCATTCACACCTTTGCCGGAGTCCAGCTTCGAGCAGAGTGCAGCAGGCAGATGAATCAGCTGCGGGAAAGATATGGCAGAGATTATGAGCAGCCGACGGCTGTTCCGATGCTGACGGATGCCTATAATCTTCCTGCGAAAAAGGTCATTCATATCGTAGGCCCGATTGTGCAATATGAGCTGACGCCGGAACTTGAGAAGGATCTGGCGGACTGCTACCGGAATACCTTGGATATGTGTCTTGATCATAATTTGAGAAGCGTGGCATTCTGCTGCATTTCTACGGGAGTATTTCATTTTCCGAATGAGCGGGCGGCGGAGATCGCCGTCAGCACCGTGGACAGCTGGCTCTCACAGCATCCAGGAGCTATGGAAAGGGTGATCTTTAATGTTTTTAAGGACGAGGACAAAAAATACTATGAAGAACTTTTACGATGAAATACCGGACTGTCCACTTCCGCCGGAATGACCTATAGCGGAGAACGATTTGAAAGGTACTTCTTTGACTTTGCAAGGAAGTATGGCATCCGGGATATGTATTCCGGCGGGTTTTATCCCTTCCCTGATGAAGAAACACGTTGGGCATGGTGGGCAAGGAATATCTATTTCAACCGGTATATAGATGCGCCGAAGCCTGTCTATCAGGAACTGCTCTCACTTGTGAAAGATAAGGATTATTTTGTTGTTACAACGAACGTAGATCACCAGTTCCAGAGGGCAGGCTTTGATAAAAAGCGTCTGTTCTACACCCAGGGAGACTATGGACTTTTCCAGAGCGTCAATCCATCCATGCAGAAAACCTATGATAATGAAGAATGGGTAATGAAGGCAATGGAAGCACAAGGGTTCATAAGAGATGAGAATGGATTGTTTCAGGTTCCTGAAAGCGATGAACTGAAAATGAAGATTCCAACGGCACTTATTCCAAAATGTCCGGATGATGGGTCTGATGTCACTACGAATCTTCGCGTGGATGATTCCTTTGTCGAGGATGAAGGCTGGCACAGGGCATCGGCGGCATATGCGGACTTCCTGCTTAAGACGGAGAGTCTCCATGTGTTTTATCTGGAGCTTGGCGTGGGAGCCAATACACCTGTCATTGTGAAGTATCCCTTCTGGCAAATGACACTGGCAAATAAAAAGTCAGTGTATGCTTGTATCAATTATGGCGAGGCATTTTGTCCGGACGAAATTGCAAACAGGAGCATCTGCATCGATGGGGATATTGGTGATGTACTTGCGAAGATGAAATAACAACAGGTCTTTTAAAACATGATATACTAAGTAACAAAAGTGTGCTATTCCCAGACAGCAAGAACCTACGTGATTATTTCCTCACTGTCTCGTTGCACGTCGAGACGGTGGCCTTAATAAAGAGGGTATAATATGTTTTTACCAATTAGTAAGAGAGATATGAAGGAAAGAGGATGGGAGCAGGCGGACTTCGTCTATGTCATCGGTGACGCCTATGTGGATCACTCCTCCTTTGGCCCAGCCATTATTAGTCGTGTCCTAGAGGCACATGGCTATAAGGTGGCCATCATCTCTCAGCCAGACTTTCATAATCCAGAGAGTGTTATGGCACTAGGGACACCTCGCTTGGGCTTCTTAGTGTCATCTGGCAATATGGACTCCATGGTGAATCACTACACGGTGAATAAAAAGCGTCGACATAATGATGCCTACACACCAGGTGGAAAGGGCGGAAAGCGCCCAGATAATGCCACTATCGTCTACTGCCAGATGATTCGCCGGGCTTATGGCTCGGATATGCCAATTATCATCGGCGGAATCGAGGCCAGCCTGCGACGTCTGGCCCATTATGATTACTGGTCCAATAAGTATCGTAAGTCTATCCTGCTGGATTCTGGAGCAGACCTTCTGATCTATGGCATGGGTGAACTGCAGATCGTTGAGATTGCAGATGCCATGAATGCAGGATTAGACATCCATGACATCACCTATGTGGATGGTACGGCCTATGCCACTAAGGATGCATCCAATGTCTACGAGGGCGTGATGCTTCCAAGCTACGATGAGTGCTTAGAGGATAAGAGTAAGTATGCTATATCCTTTGGTATCCAGACTAGAAATACAGACCATATCACAGCTAAGCCTCTCATTGAGAAGTATGGTGCCCATCGCTATGTGGTACAGAACCGTCCGGTTCGACCATTGACGACGCAGGAATTAGACGATGTCTATGATCTGCCATATGAGAATGCCTGGCATCCAAGCTATGACAAATTAGGCGGCGTGCCAGCCTTTGGGGATATGAAGTTCTCACTTACAGTCAACCGGGGCTGCTTCGGTGCATGTAGCTTCTGTGCCATTACCTTCCATCAGGGAAGAGTTCTCCAGGCCAGATCTCATGAGTCCATTCTGAAGGAAGCTAAGTGGATGACAGAGCAGCCCGACTTCAAGGGCTATATCTTTGATGTGGGTGGACCAACAGCAGACTTTGATCATGCAGCCTGCGATAAGCAGAAGGAACATGGTGTCTGCAGCTATAAGGAATGCCTCTGGCCACAGGTTTGTAAGAATATGAAGGTAGACCACTCCCAGTATGTGAAGCTGCTTCGTAAGCTTCGGGCACTGCCAGGAGTGAAGAAGGTATTCATCCGCTCTGGCATCCGCTATGACTATGTCCTGGCAGATGCAAGTGATGAATTCTTAGAAGAACTGGTACAGCATCACATCAGTGGTCAGCTCCGTGTAGCACCTGAGCATGTGACAGACCATGTATTAGACCTTATGGGAAAACCGAGAAGTGATGTCTATCGGAAGTTCGAGGAGAGATTCCAGCGGGTGAATAAGAAGTATGGTAAGGACCAGTATCTGGTACCATATCTGATCTCTTCCCATCCAGGATCTACCATTTCCGATGCCATCGCATTGGCAGAAGCCATTCGTGATATGGGCTATATGCCAGAGCAGGTACAGGACTTCTATCCGACACCATCTACGGTATCTACTGTCATGTACTATACCGGACTAGATCCACGTACCATGAAACCAGTGACTTCTGCCCATGATCCTCATGAGAAGGCTATGCAGAGAGCCCTGCTCCAGTACCGTAAGCCGGAGAACTATGACCTGGTGAAGGAAGCCCTTCTCCGTGCCCACAGAGAGGACCTGATTGGATTTGGGGAGAACTGCCTCATCCCACCTCGTAAGAATGCAGGACATAAGTCCAGCCGAAATCGTGGCAAGAAGCCAACCCGTTATCGCTGATGAAATAGATATCTACGATCCCACCCTAAGGAAACTCTTGGGGTGGAATTTTTATGTTGATTTATATTTATAAGTAATAAATGTAAACCAACTCGGATATTGCGGAGGAGATATCAATTCCATATAATCGAGATTAGAGTGAGTAGATTACCAAAATCTACATGGTGTGGAGAGGAGTCGTTATGTTAAAAGTAGATCATCTCATTAAGCGTTACCGTAAGGTGACAGCTGTCAATGACCTGAGCTTTCAGCTGGATTGTGGTACAGTTACGGTACTCTTAGGACCCAATGGTGCTGGTAAGAGTACACTTATCAAGTCGATTATCGGATTCTTACGATACGATGGTGAGATCACCATCGACAATATCCTGAATAAGACAACAGAAGCCAGAAAGCGTGTGGGCTATATCCCAGAGATGCCAGCCCTCTATCCCAATCTGACAGTGGGAGAGCACATGGAGTTCATCGCCCGTGCCTATCGCATGAAGGACTATAAGGATCGAGCACAGATGCTTCTTGATACCTTCGAACTATCGGATAAGAAGGCCAAGTTCGGAGATGAACTGTCTAAGGGAATGCAACAGAAATTGAATCTCTGCCTGGGCCTGCTACCAGACCCGGAAGTGATCCTTATGGATGAGCCTATGATCGGTCTCGATCCTCATGCAATCCGTGCATTAAAGACCATGATTGAGTCCATGCGAGCTGCAGGAAAGACGGTATTAGTCAGCACCCATATCATCGATAGTGTAGATATGCTGTGGGACCGGGCCCTCATTATGCAGAACGGTCATCTGGACGCTAATGTCACCAGACAGGAATTAGAGTCTCAGGGGAAGACCTTAGAGGAACTCTTCTTTGAATTAACAGAGGATTCTAAGGACCAGACTCCTGCATCAAATCAGGAGGACATGGCATGAGACTATTTGGCTATTATATCGCCCATAGTTTCTGGAATCAGATTCGAAAACTGCTTCGAAGCTGGGTGATTATATTCATCTTAATCTGTGCACTGGTGGGTGGAATCATTGGATTCTCTGCAGGAATGATTGCAGAGCACAGTGAAGAGACCAAAGTGGAGAGTCAGGTGGATTCCGAAGAGACGGATTCTGAAAAGGATTTGCAGTCGGGCTTCAATCCCCTGGAAGCATCTGGACTGGACCCAATGGGCTTAGCAGAACTCATTTTTGCCCTGGGTATCCTGGGCTTTGCAATGTATGAAGTCGCCACAGCAGAGTCTGGGGGAGGAAGTATCTTCTTACCTGCCGATGTGACCCTGCTTTTCCCATCGCCACTTCGTCCCCAGTCGGTTCTACTATTCCGCTTGGCGACCAGGATGGGACTCTTCGTATTCTTTACCATCTACATGATATGTGCCAATGGATATATGCTACAGGGTATTGATACAGGGAAGGGTGTGAAGGCATTCATTGTAGTGACCTGGCTATTAACCTATTTCACATCCAAGCTCCTACAGATGCTGGTCTATCTGGATATCTCTATGAAGGATTCCCTGAAGAAGAGACTTCGGGGGATTGTGCTAGGATTATCAGTTGCCCTATTCGCTTTCTACTATGTGAGCTGGACCCAGAGCGGTGTGAAGCCAGGAATCGCAGCGAATCAGATTCTGAATGCTAAGTATACCAACTTCATCCCTCTCTATGGATGGCTGAAAGGAATTGCCATCTCAGCCCTACATGAGAACTACCTGGCGGCTGGAATCTATACGGGCCTATCCCTGCTGGCAATTGTAGGACTCTTTGTGCTGGTCTATATGAAGAAGGCCGACTTCTACGAGCCTGCTATGGCTAAGTCAGAGGAGATTGCAGAGCGTCTGGAAAAGGCCAAGGAATCCCGTAATGGACTTGGACGAAAGGGGCGTAAATCGGATGAGAAGACAGAGAGCCGCATGGGACTAAGGCATGGCTGGGGTGCATCCATTTATTTCTGGAAGCCTATGCATGAGCGAATGATCGGTAAGGGCTACGGTATCCTAACCAAAACCAGTCTGACCTATCTGGTATTCTCTGTGATGGCAGGCTTTCTTGGAGATATGATGTGGGGAATAAATGGTGGAATCACCTCCCTGGTTCTCCTGGGAGTCTTTGTCTTCTATCGCTCCATGGGTAATCCCTTGATGCAGGATACCGGCACTAGCTACTTTGTCATGGTACCAGAGAGCACTTGGTTGAAATTGTTCTATTCTCTGCTTTCAGGAACCGTGAACTGTATCTTCGATCTGCTGCCATCCCTTATTGTATTAGCAGTGCTATATCGTCCATCGGTTTACATTTTCCTATGTGGCATACTGATCCTCCTATCACTGGATTACTATGCTACGGTTGTGAGCGTCTTCATCGACTCAGCTATCTCAGAGTCCATCTCTAAGGTGGTGAAGCAGATGGTTCAGATCGTCTTCATCTATGTGGGACTGCTGCCAGACATCATCCTCCTTGTAGTGGGATATGTGACAGATAGTATCCTAGACATCCTGCCCTATATGGCGATTCTCAACTGCTCTGTAGGCGTGATCCTCTATGCCCTGACACCACTGGTTATTGACCCTATGGGTGTGAAGGCATCTAAGCCCAGTCGAGAAGAGGCTGTGGGAAATGTAAACCAAGCCAAAAAGGACTTCACATGGATTGGCTGTGGTGCCATCGTTATGATTCTAGGAACGATTCTCGCCCAGATTGGAATCAGCCTCTTGGCGGATCATATCTGCCCAGAAGTGTTAAATACTTCTTACGGAACCTGGCTCTTAACCTTCCTGCCGGAGTATCTCATCGCCTTTCCGATTGGTGTGTTCTTAATCTGTCGGGTAAAGAATCGCGGGCTTAGCAAGGCAAAAGAGGCTCCACTTGGTTATGGAAATACCTTGAAGGCTATTCCGGCACTTGCCTTTATGCTATTAAGCGGTTCTCTTGTAGGTGGTGGACTGAATCTCCTGTTCCGTAAGCTCTTAGATAAGGGCGGCGGTAATCCTGTGGTGAGTCTCATTGCAGATGATTCCATTCTCCTACGGGTGATTTTCATGGCGGTTCTAGCACCAATCATCGAGGAGTTTATCTTCCGTAAAGTGCTGATTGATCGCCTCCGTCCCTATGGAGATCTGCTTGCAGTGGTGACGTCTGCATTGATCTTCGGACTGATCCATGGCAATCTGTCCCAGATGTTCTATGCTTTTGGTATCGGATTGGTATTGGGCCTGATCTATTTAGAGACAGGTAGACTACGCTATACCATTCCATTTCATATGGGCATCAATCTCTTAGGTGCTGTCATCATGCCGGAACTCCTAAAGCAGATTGATATGAAGAGTATCTATGCAGGAAAAGTATCCCTGCCTCTTATCATCTTAGTGATCTATTTGGTCCTCTACTATGTATTGGCTATGATTGGATTTGTTGTGATTTGTATTACAGCTGTAAGACATCGCTACATTCGTAGAGAGATGGAGTTGCCTCGATTCGGTGTGATCACCGTGGTCTGGGGTAATCCTGGGATGCTTTTATTCCTAGTTACTGTTCTTGGGGTAATCATCTATAGCGTGGTGGGATAGAGATCTATCTACAAATAGAAAATTTACTTCACAGCCCAGCGAAGCTTGGTGGAGTGGGCTCTTGGATTGCGATAGCACTCCTCCCTGGATGGATGTGTGACGCCACGGCTTATCTCAGAATAGAGACCAGCCTTCAGTCCGTCCTTAAAGGCCTTCTTCACCAGACGATCCTCTCCGGAGTGGAAGGTGAGGATGGCAGCCTTACCCTGATCAGACAGGACATAAGGGAGCTTTTCTAGGAATTCATATAAGACCTCGAACTCGGAATTGACATCGATTCGAAGGGCCTGGAAGACTCTGGTACAGGACTTCCTGATAGCTTCCTTCTGGTCCTCTTTGGAGGCATACTTTACTTCCTTCTGGGACAGAACCACATGGGTAATGATGTTTCGAAGTTCCTGGGTCGTATCGATCCTCTTCGCACTGCGGTAGGCCTTTTCAATGGCCACTGCAATATCATGGGCATATGGCTCATCAGAATTTTCAATAAAGAGGGACTCCATCTCAGGACGGGATAGAGAACGGAGGCGATCTGCAGCAGACTCACCCTTCTCTGGATCGAATCTTAGATCCAGAGGACCCTCTGCCTTCCAGGAGAATCCTCTCTCTGGATTATCAATCTGCATAGAGGAGACACCTAGATCTGCCAGAACGAAGTCGAATGGACCATACTCCTTAGCCACCTTATCGATATTACGGAAGTTGGTGTGAATAGGAGTGAAGAGGTCCTGGCCGAAGCCACGGTCTCTCAGACGCTGTGTGGTTTTCTCAATTTCAATTGGATCCACATCCAGAGAATAGAGATGACCATTTCCTTCTAATTTCTGAAGCATGGCAGTGGAGTGTCCGCCGTAGCCTAAGGTACAGTCTAGACCCTTCATACCAGGCTTGATATCTAATACATCAAGGATCTCATCCACCATAATGGAGATGTGCATGCCTGCAGGGGTGTTCCCCTTGCTGATGACATGGGCAATCTCATCCTGATACTTTTCTGGATTCTTCTCCTTATACTTTTCGGAGAACTTCTTAGGATACTTACCGCTATAGTGAGGGCGTCTCTTGTGAGGCTTCTCACCTTCTGTGCTGGCTGTATGATTTGTGTTGGAATTGTTGATATCTCTATCTGACATAATCTACCCCTGTGGAAAACATTTTTTGGAAGGAATTCTTGTTTCCCTATTCTACCATGAATTCCATGGAATTTTTGATATAATCTTTTTAGAAGATTAGGATGTAGGAACTATGGAATCCAAGCCTGTAGAGATGGGCATGGGTTACAATACTATGTGAGCGAGAAAGCCCACATAGTATTGTAAACCGTGGGATGAAAGCATTTTATAGATGGACAGAAATCCGACTGTTAGGATGATATGATTCGGAAATATAGGGCAAGGAGTTTGTATGCAGGGGAAGAGATTGCAGGTGACAGGTGGCGTATTGAAAATAATCGCTATCATTACGATGACGACTGATCACATCGGTGCGTCTGTATTAGAGGGCCGTCTCTACAATGGAGAGGGTGTGTCTGAGGCCAATTACTATCTATTGTCTCAGGTGGATAATGTGCTTCGAATCATTGGACGACTGGCATTTCCGATTTTTATCTTCCTCTTAGTGGAGGGATTTCGTCATACCCATAGCAAGGGAAAGCATGCCCTCCGTCTGGGACTTTTCTGTCTGATCTCTGAGATTCCATTTGATCTAGCTATCTATCACAGACCTTGGAATCCTTATTCTCAAAATGTATTCTTTACCCTTGTAATTGGCTTCTTAGTGATCTGGGGTATGGATACCGTGGCCAATCGATTCCCAGATGTGAATCCAGAGACGGGACACATTCTCCCTGGGAATCTATTGATACGGATGACCATTGATCTCCTTCTTTTAGCCCTTGGATCCTATGGGGCTCTGACTCTGCATACAGACTATGATGCGGGAGGCGTCATTGCTATTGCAACGATGTATCTCTTCTCCCGCATGGATAATATCAATTCAGACTATACGAAGAGCAGGAGACTTACGGCCTTTGGCATGATGGTATTCATTCTGGCGATGTCCGCTGGAACCATTGAACTCTGGGCCTTAATCGACCTGGTATTCATCTGGGCATATAATGGAGAGAGGGGAAGACAGATGAAGTACTTCTTCTATGCATATTACCCTGCCCATTTACTGCTCCTATCTGGTATCGCTTATCTGGTGATGCCTATGATTCGGTAAATGGATGCTTGACAGATCCTGTATGATAGAGAGTGGATGAATAGTCTAGAATAATAGTAGGAATTAAAGAGGTTATATATAGATGGCATTAAATCAGTTTTCAAGAACCCAGTTGGTCCTGGGACAGGACGCAATGGAGATCCTTAAGAATAGCCGTGTTGCTGTATTCGGCGTAGGCGGTGTAGGTGGCTATACAGTGGAAGCTCTGGCTCGTAGTGGTGTGGGTACCATTGATCTAATTGATGATGATAAGGTGTGTCTCACCAATCTCAATCGTCAGATTATTGCAACCCGTAGCACAGTTGGTAAGTATAAGGCCGATGTATGTGCGGAGCGTATCCATGATATCAATCCAGACTGTGTGGTGAATATTCATAAGACCTTCTTTTTACCAGAGACCAAGGATGAGTTCGACTTCGCATCCTACGATTATGTAGTAGATGCAGTTGATACTGTAACTGCAAAGATTGAGCTGGTAATGGCTTGTCAGGAGACAGGAACTAAGATGATCTCCTCTATGGGAGCTGGTAATAAGATTCATCCAGAGATGTTCGAAGTGGCAGATATCTATAAGACTTCTATGGACCCTCTGGCTAAGGTTATGCGTCGTGAGATGAAGAAGCGCAGAGTAAAGCACCTGAAGGTAGTCTACTCTAAGGAGAAGCCTCTTCGTCCAATCGAGGATATGGGCATCAGCTGTCGTACCCATTGTATCTGTCCTCCTGGTGCAGCACATAAGTGCACTGAGAGACGTGATATCCCTGGTTCTACAGCCTTTGTACCTTCTGTTGCAGGTTTAATCATTGCATCCGAGGTGATTCGTGATCTGACCTATGACGCTATGATGAGGGCAAGAGAGGAAGCCGGTCTCTTATAAAATCGGTTTACATTTATTGGGGGAACACATTGCCTGTCGGTGCCTGGAAATGGTATGCTAGAAGCAGGGAGAATTCGTACTATTTCAGGGAATATTTGGGGGAAAACTATGATTGAAATTCGACACCTGACAAAACAATTTGGCAGGGTGTTTGCAGTCTCGGATATCAGTCTCACCATCCGGGATCATCAGATTTTTGGCCTGCTTGGAACCAATGGGGCGGGGAAGTCTACCACCCTCCGTATGATTGCAGATGTACTGAAGCCTGACAGCGGATCTATCCATATGGATGGACAGGACATCTATGACAATCCAGAGACCAAGCGGGACATCTTTTTCGTGTCAGATGACGCGTATTTCTTGCCAGGCTATCGTCCTATGGATATGGCAGAGTACTATGCCGGTATCTATGCTGGATTTGACCTGGATCGTTTCAAAAAACTCTTGAATCAATTTCTAAATTATCAGGACAGGGATATCCAGACCTATTCTAAGGGTATGCGAAAGCAACTGTCGATTATGCTGGGACTGTGTGCCGGCACACGTTATCTCTTACTAGATGAGACCTTCGACGGGTTGGATCCGATTATGCGACAGCGTGTATCTGTCCTCCTTCGTAATGCAGTGAAGGAGCAGGGTCTTACCATTATTATTTCTTCCCATAATCTCCAGGAATTAGATCAGCTCTGTGATAGCATCGGCTTCCTACATGAGGGTGGACTGCTTCTGTCAGAGGATGCTCCCAGACGAATCCAGGCCCTTACCAAGGTCCAGGTGGTTTATCAGACACAGGAGGATCAGATTTCCACAGAGCGACGATTGAAGATACTGAAGGCGACATCCCAGGGTCAGCTCATGGTCTACATTTTAGATGGTGACGAAGAGGATATCTGCCGGGAGATTGAACATGCGAAGCCAGTCTACTATGAATTCTTACCACTCTCCACAGGTGAGATGCTGATTTCTGAAATGGAGGTGGCAGGATATGATATCCGTAAATACATCCAGGGCTAAGAATGGACAGAATAAAAATGTAAGGCGATATGGAAATACCCTGCACTTTCAGAAGATTCTCTTTAAGAATCGAAGCTGGGTGGTATTCCTATCCTCCTTACTCCTCTTCCTTTTCTATGTGGTCGGGACGCCACTTCTTATTATCTACCAGAGAAGTACCCCCTATTATGTGCAGTTGTCACAGGATAAGGAACTGGCACGGATGTATCTCTCTCAGAAGATCTTTCAGGAGATGCAATTGGGTGGCGTGATTCTACTGATCACCACAGTGCTTGCCATAATTAATGGACTACAGGTCTTCTCCTATCAGTTTTCTACTAAGGAAGTGGACTTCTATGCCAGTCTCCCAGTGAAGCGCTCTACACGATTTGTGCAGCGCTACTTAAATGGTGCTCTGGTCTATATCCTGCCCCTGATTCTATGCAGCGGATTATCCTGGATGATTGCCAGTGGACTAGATGCCACCACCAGGCTCACTCTTCGGGCAGCAGCCTACGGGATGGTTCGACTCATCGTCTATTACCTTAGCATGTACAGTCTGTCGGTGCTGGCAGCGATGCTGTCTGGACGAATGATCTATGCCAATCTCATGCTGGCTTTCCTGTCTCTGGTTGAGGCTGCGCTGAATCTATTGATTGCAATGTGCCGAAGCATGTATCTCCATACCTATTATGCTAGGAATGAGAGCTTCTATGACCAGTATCGCCTCTTTACCTCCCCAGTGTACTCTATGCTTCTGGGGCGGCATCGCATGCTGGATATCATTACACCAGATGGAGTGGTGGATTCCGGTTATCATCTGGTGCAGGTAGACATGCCATCCTTCCTTTGGATGCTTGGCCTGGCGGTTGTCTTTACGGCACTATCGGTGGTCACCTTCTACCTTCGTAAGCCAGAATTAGCTGGAGCGAGCCTTACATTTCAACCAGTGCGTATTGCCATGCGAATCTTCGTGGGAGTCTTCGGTGGTCTGTTCATCGGAATCATTATGGACCAGGCCTTCTATCATCTCACTAGCCGAATTGCTACCATCCTGGTACTTTTGGGAGCGGTGGTATCCACCATGCTTCTCACCGTGGCATTCGATGCCATCACCAGGGTGAATCTGAAGCAAGGACTGAAAAAGTGGTACATCACTGCTGTTAGCTGTGGCCTGGTAATCTTCAGCATGGTGTGCTTCCGCTTCGATGTCTTCGGCTATGATTCTTACGTGCCTGCCCTGTCACGGGTACAGGATGTGGGATTCTATCTCTTATCCACCCAGGATGTCCGGATGCGTGGAAGTAAGGATACCAATTCGGTAATGCACATTAAGGATGTGGAGACGGTTGAGAAATTAGCAGAACTCGGACAGAAGCATCTAAGAGAAGTGACTGGCGGAACCAGAGGGGACCTGGCCATGATGAATCCCAATTCCTATTCCTACTATGGAAGTGGTGCGGATACGGAAGGGGAAGGCTTCGGTGCACTGGTGGTCTACCATATGAAAAATGGTAAGAATATCTATCGTAGACTCCTGATCCCATTCGATGTGGATCCGGATCTGATGGATCAGGTGCTGTCCTCCGAGGAGTATAAGGCTGCCTGGTATCGCTTGCCAGAGGCATCTCAGCTAGGAGAAGAGTCTAATCTCAGCATCTCCTATGATGTGGCCTATGATAGCCGTAGTCTGACAGAGACTTCAGGGCTCATGGAGGACTTCGTCCATGCCTACAATACGGATCTCACCCTCTATAGTTATAGTTTTGTACAGAAGGCAGACCCTGTTGGTACGGTGAAGTGGACCACCAATCAGTCGGAGTTCCAGTACGAGGTCTATCCGTCCTATACCAATACCATCGCCTTTTTGCAGAAGCATGACCTCTATCTGCCAGCGGTGCCATCCTATAAGATTCTAAGGAAGCTGACTCTGAGCAGGAATCTTTTGGTAAATGGAGAGAGCAAAGAGACCATCATGGACTCTATCGAGAATAGCGCCCAGATGAAGCTGACTCTAGAGGATGCGGTGTATAATGACCAGATCTTCGCTGACTGGAAGGATAATTATTCCAAGCATACAAATGCCTGGGTGAGAGAGGGAGATAGCTGGATCTCCTATAGTCTCTTTGGTGAGAGAAAGGTAGACCAGGATGGAGATTACAGCCTAAGCCTTCGATTCCATGGATCGCCATCGAAGGAGACACTGAATCTATTCTCTGGGGAATAAATAAATATTTTATAAAATATAATTTTATTCCTTGCTTTTAATACAAGGGGGTGGTAATATCCCTATAGACCCAAGTGAGTTATAAGGAGGTTGTATTATGGCAGCTGAACAGATTAAAAAAGCAGATTTTAATGAGAAGGTTTTACAGTCCGACAAGCCGGTACTGATTGATTTCTGGGCAACCTGGTGTGGACCATGCCAGATGCAGGGCCCTATCGTAGAGGAATTGTCCGAGGAACTGACCGACGTACTCGTTGGTAAGGTGAATGTAGACGAGGAGCCAGACTTAGCAGAGAGATATAATGTTATGTCTATTCCTACACTGTTAGTATTTAAGAACGGTGAAGTTGTACAGAAGGCAGTTGGACTCCAGTCTAAGGAAAATCTCTTAGATATGCTGGGTAAGTAATTCGAACTCGCGAGCGAGTCTTGACATGCAAAAGGGACGCTGGTTTAGCCAGCGTCCTTTTTTCTGATGGATAGATGATCATGGGACAACTGTGACCCAAGTAGGGAATCATGGGACAACTGTGATTGAAGTAGATGCCGCTAGGATAATTGGGGAGAAGAAATGAGTCGAAAAGGACACAATACTAAGACACGTAGAAGAAATAAGACGCTAAATACAGCAGCGGTTTTAATCATTGCACTTTTTGTGATGATTGGAGAGCACTTCTGGAATAATCCAGGAAGTAAGAACCCCATCTCTTTAGATGAAATCCCTGCCTATAGTGGTACAGCAGCCATTGTGATCAATAATAATGAGCCCTTTTTTAAGGAGAAGGATCTAACAGAGAAGGCCTTTGAGAAGTATAGTCCATTGGATATCCTGGGTCGCAGCGGCGTAGCCTATGCTAATATCTGTAAGGACACCATGCCAACTACCCAGCGCGGAGAAATCGGTGCTGTGCATCCATCAGGCTGGCATACAGTGAAGTATACCGACCGAATCGATGGGAATTACCTCTTCAATCGTTGCCACCTGATCGGTTACCAGTTGGCAGGAGAGAATGCCAATGAGAAGAATCTCATTACAGGAACCAGATATATGAATGTTACAGGTATGGAGTCCTATGAGAATCTGGTGGCCAAGTATGTCCGCTACAAAAAGGGGCACGTATTATACCGGGTGACTCCAATCTATGAAGGCAAGAATCTGGTAGCCTCTGGAGTACTTATGGAGGCTGAGTCTGTGGAGGATAAGGGCGAGAGCATCCGCTTCTGTGTCTACTGCTACAATGTAGAACCGGGAGTCATCATCGACTACAAAAGTGGCACAAGTAAACAGGATACATCCTACCAGGGAGAGAGCCAGGGAGGTCAACTGGAGGAGGCCATGAATGCAGGTTCCTTCCGGGACCGAAGCTGGGATCGCTATAATAACTAATTGGGGGGAATGTAAACCATTTTGGACTCTTGTGGCATTTGTGGCACTGGTTAAACCAGTGTGGTAAACCAAACAGAATAGGAAAAATGTCTAATTCAATGGGGAAATTTCTGCTGATTATTAGAATATATGCTAAAATACCACAGGGATTTGTCTGCTGAAGCAGACCCGAATCCGGAGCGAAAGACTCGCGAGCGAGTCTTGACGTAATATATTGGGGAGAATGCAATGCTAAAAAATGAAATATTAAATATCTATGACAAATGTCGTCTGCATTTTTATATGCAAGTCTTTTCTCGCTTTGAGAATCGTGAAGCCACTCTAACAACAGTGGAATCCTTCAGTATGGAATGTATTATGGCTTTGGATCATCCGACCATTGCGGAGTTTGCAAATATGATGAATATCTCTTCTCCCAATGCAGCCTATAGGGTAAACAGCCTGGTACAGAAGGGCTATGTGAAGAAGGTGCGCTCTAAAGAGGATGCACGAATCTACTTCCTTGAGCCTACGAAGAAGTATCTGTCCTATTATCGAATAAATGCCTCCTACGTAGATACTGTAGTAGAGCGTTGTAAGGAGAGATTCTCAGAGGAAGAATTCAATCAGTTTACAGAATATCTACATATTGTGAACAACGAATTGATGCCAGAATTGGATCTGTCTCGATTCAAAAGAGAGAGATAATACCATCTCTACAGAAAGGCTGTAATTCTTCTAAAATCTTTATTAAGAAAACAGTCAACATATTGTATTACTATGTGTAGCAAGCTATAATCAACCCGTGAGGTGAAAGAGCCTCATGGGAGACAGTTGACTAGTTTGTTTACAGATGTAATTTCTCTGTTAGAAAAGTGGAGGAAAAAGATGGCAAAGTGGGTATGTAGTGTTTGTGGTTATGTATACGAAGGCGAGCAGCCACCAGAACAGTGTCCTGTATGTAAGGTTGGACCAGAGAAGTTCAAAAAGATGGATGATGAGCTGACTTGGGCAGCAGAGCATGTTGTTGGTGTTGCACAGGGCGTACGTGAGGATATCGTAACTGATCTCCGTGCTAATTTCGAGGGCGAGTGCTCTGAGGTTGGTATGTACTTAGCAATGTCTCGCCAGGCTTTCCGTGAGGGTTATCCTGAGATCGGTGAGTACTATAAGACAGCAGCTTTCGAAGAGGCTGAGCATGCAGCAAAGTTTGCAGAGCTTTTAGGTGAGGTTCTTACAACTTCTACTAAGAAGAATCTGGAGATGAGAATTGATGCTGAGAACGGTGCTACCGCTGGTAAGACTGATCTGGCTAAGAGAGCTAAGGAACTGAATCTGGACGCAATCCATGATACTGTTCATGAGATGGCTCGTGACGAGGCTCGTCATGGTAGGGCTTTCAAGGGTCTGCATGACAGATACTTCGGTAAGTAATCTCTGATCATAAGACAATAGACAATAAAGAAGCCACTGGCCTTTCCTGTATGGGATTTGCCAGTGGCTATTTCTTTTTCACAAGGATGATTTTGCCTTAGTCCTCTGTGGGGAGAATTCACCATTATCTTGCCTTAGTCCTCTGTAGGGAGAATTCATCATTTTTTGCCCTAGTCCCCTGTAGGGAGAACCCAGTCCTTGGCCTCTTGTCTTCTTAGAATGGCTTCATCCTCTAGTCCGCACTTCTCTAAGGATTCTGCCCAGGCCACTAAGGCCTGATCGCCAGCAGAGTGGATATCTAATAGAGGGTTGGTCTCTCGGGCTGCATTTTCAAACCAAACAGATGCCTCCATATAGTCCTTACACTCCATATAATAGCGGCCCAGTTCCATACAGCACTCGCTACATGGATTCATGAGAAGGATCTTCATCATGTATTTAAAGAAGTCTGAGACACGGTGATCTAGAATTGCTTCTTTTCCCAGGATGAGACAGGCTTCCAAATAGGGATCTGAACCAGGGACCAGGGTGCTGTTCATGAGATTCTGGTATACATTTCTCGCGTCAGCGAAGTCCTCTGTACGACCGTAGCGCCACAGCTCCTTGGCATACATCGATGCGATGCGAGTGGATAGGGTATGATCTCTCTCAAAAGCCTTCTGGAAAGTGGCGAAGTCTCTCTGGCTATGGCCGCCTGCTGGCTTATGATCAATGATGATATCCGAGTCGAAGACCACAGGCTCTGTGCGAATCGTCTCATGAATCGGATCGATCCAAGAGAAGGTACGGAGTCTCTTAAAGAGCTTGGGACGGTACTCCATCTGTGCATTCAGGGTAGTCTCGGCGCCGGTAGCTTCCCGGTATTTCATCTGGACCAACTCGATCTCAGGGAGAAGGAGAGACTTTAAGTCTAAGAAGCGCTGTAGATTTTCAGAATCCAGCACCTCATCCGCGTCGCAGGAATAGATGTAGTCTGATGTAGCTAAGGAAAATGCGTAGTTTCTGGCCGCTGAGAAGTCATTGACCCAGGTGAAGTCGTAGACCTTATCCGTATACTGGGCTGCCACGTCCTTCGTATTGTCTGTGGACCCAGTATCAACAATGATGATTTCATCTGCAACAAGGCGGAAACTATCTAGGCAGCGAGCCAGAATACTCCCTTCATTTTTTACAATCATACATAAGCTGATGCTGATCATTTTATTTCCTCTTTTTTATAGATCTGATGATTAAAATAGCCATATGTAAAGGAAAACCATATGGAAACTTTCCTTGCTTTTAAATGTACTACATTATGCATCGAAAATAATAGATATTTGATTAAAAATATATAAATGTTATAAAGTTTCTTGAAAAGGTATAAAACATAAGGAATTAATTCCAAATAGAAAATACTGTTACCCCTAAGCAGATAGACATGTAGACTTGTAGACATGTAGACAAATCAGGAGTAAAATAAATAAAAAAATTATGAAAATGCCTAGGGTGGCATGTTATAATGTGTCGATGCTTTTCACGGAAAAGGTGAAGTAGGAGGTTGACATGGAGAAGGTCAAACAGATTCGATTTAGTGGATTAGTTACAGCAGTATTGGTTATCGCAGCAGGTATCCTGATGATGATTTTCCAGGATCAGATGATTTATATGCTGGCACGTGTCATTGGGGCAGTGGTTGCACTGGTGGGTATCCTCCAGTTGATTCGCGGATTGACAGATCATGAGCACAGTCCAATTTTACTTTCTGTATCAGCAGTGATTACTGCATTTGGACTGTGGATGCTATTTTTCCCAGGCCCAATTTCAAAGTTTATTCCAATTGTATTAGGTGTACTCCTAGTGATTCATGGTATTGATACCGTGTCTACCGCATGGACGGGTAAGAGACTAGAGACATCTCGATGGATTCTCATGCTACTCAGTGGAATCATCAGTATCGTTCTCGGTGCTGTATGCATCCTGAAGGCCAACTGGTTACTGAAGGCTGGTATGATTGTCCTAGGCATCATGCTAGTCTATGACGGTGTATCTGCACTGGTTGTTAATGGACGGGTTGCACATGCACAGCGTGTGATTGATAGTACGGCACGTGACATAGATGAGGATGAGGAAGTATGAGACAGATGGAATTCAAGATGGAGCGCCCAGGATTAACCAAGCCGGGAGATGTGCTTCATGTCAAAGAGACCAAGCTGCCCAATTCCTATTTCTATACATTGGAGCATGCCATTGGTATGTCGGGGAATTACCCCACAATTGAGCGATTGAAGTCAACAGAAGGAACTGTGACAGATATTCAGGAAACCCCGAGAGGGTTCTTTGTAACAGTAGAATTTGACGAGTAATAAGAGGAATAATTTTGAAGTTATATAAGATGTCTGCCCTGAGACCTGGTATGGTTGTTGGTCAAGATGTAACAGACCCCTCTGGAAATATTATTCTGAATAAGTTCAGTAAGTTATCCATTGATAATATTTCCTATCTTTCATTTCTTGGAATTCCAAGCGTATATATTGATGACTCCTTTTCGGAGGCGACTGCAATGGACGAGATTTTAACACCGGAGATACGTCAGTGTGCGGTACGCACAGTACGGGATTTCTTTCGAAAGGCAGAGGGATTGCCAATCCCAGAGACTGAGGAACGCCTAGAGCGTACAGTATCCTTAGTGGTTGAAGAGGTACTAAATAATAAGGATGTAGCGCATAATCTAGCTGAGGTGCGTACCTATGATGAATATACCTATACACACTCTGTAAATGTAGGTGTGTTAGCGGGTGTCATCGGTGGTAAGTGCGGCGTCGGCGTTGATATGATGCGTGAGCTGGTGATGGCAGGCTTCCTCCATGATGTGGGTAAGGTCTTTGTAGACCTGGGCATTATTCATGCCCCTCGTCGCTTAACAGAGGAGGAGCGTGTCCAGATGATGGCTCATCCGAGACTGGGTTACGAGTATCTGACACAGAACTATAATTTCTCAGAGACTGTGAATCGCGCAGTATTTGAGCACCATGAATGGTACAACGGTTACGGTTATCCAAATAGTAAGGCGGGAGAGAATCTCCTCCCTCATTCTAGAATCCTGAAGGCTGCAGATGTGTATGATGCAATGACTTCCACACGTCCATATCATCCAGCCTATTTGCCTTCTGAGGTATTAGAGTATATTATGGGTAGGTCTGGCATGGAATTTGACCCACGTATTGTGGATGTCATGGCCAAGACCTTCTGTGTATACCCTGTTGGAGCAGAGATCGAATTATCCGATGGTCGTCACGGAATCGTCATTGAGAATCATGCCGGATATGTGATGCGTCCAACGGTAAAAACTCTATCCAATGGAACTGTCATCGACCTGAAGGCAGATCGTACAGCTCGTTCTCTTACGATCGTAAAGCTTATGATGTAAGGTGCACCTATGAATGTACAGAACAGAAATAATGCCATCGATACGCTTCTGGCGGATAGCTTGAAGGAATTAGCGGCATCGAAGCCAATCGAAAAGATTACAATCAAAGAGATTACAGATAAGGCAGGAGTTATCCGGCCCACTTTTTATAATCATTTCCAGGACAAGTATGAGCTCCTAGAGTGGATTGTTCAGAATGAACTGATCACTCCTATGGAACCATTTCTCAAGCGTCGTATGCTGAAGGAAAGCATGTCCTATGCCTTGACCAGTATGGAGAAGGAACGTGACTTCTATATCCAGGCAGTGCATCTCACTGGTCAGAATTCCTTTTCGGATATTTTGAAAAAAGCGATTCGAACATTACTTCTGAAGTTCTTGTCCGAGGATACCATTGAGAAGAAGAGAGACTACCCTTGGCTTACATCCCAGAAAATTGCGGATTTCTACGCTGAGTCCATCAGCTATGTCATCACATCCTGGGCCAATGAAGGAATGAAAATTCCGGAAACGGAATTGGCGGACACCTTTGTATTCCTTTATTCTCACTCTATTTTCGAAGTGATCGAAGAGAGCAAGGGCAAGTAGTAACTACATTTCTTAAGAAATGTATACCGACTTGCTACATGGAGTTCTATTTGAATATGTTGCAGCAGTTGGTGAATGAGTAGACTATAGTCTGTTAATATGTGTGTAATGTGGATGATCCGGTTCCATAAAAATTTTGGATCGGTTGGAGGAAACTAATGAAATGGCTTGAGTGTATACTGATTATTGCGGGAATCAGTTTTGATATGTTGGCATCTATGGAAGTTCAGGGTGCTATGCTGCAGGAGATTAAGAAGAAGAAACTCTTGGGAGTGACATCCCTCGTGGTACTGTTACAGTGTATTTTTTTCATTGGAGGATACCTGGGAAGTTATCTCCTTTCCAAAGTGACTCCATTGAAGGATGCGAATCAGGTGGGTTACTTTATATCAGCAGTCATCTTCCTCCTATTAGGACTTCGTCTCCTAGTGAAGGCCATTCGAAGAGAATTCGTAGACGAGTGCCGAAAAGAGATTACTGTGAAGCAGTATGTGCGTATTATTGCTGTATCTAGTATCTACACCATCTTCGCAGGGATTGGTTGTCAGATGCTTGGAGCAAACCTTCTCTACATGGTGATCATCATCATTGCCTTCTCTTTCCTGGATGTATTTGCAGGCATCTACGGGGGATATCACTTTGGATTCGAAGCTAAGACCAAGTGGTATGCAGTTGGTACAATTATTCTCTGGTTCACTGGAGTTGAGATTATCGTAAGAAACCTTATGACGATTATGTAAAATATGGTTATAATCAAACTGTCATGGCCTATGCCATGGCGGTTTTTTTCATATTCCCTAGTCAAAATGTAGCTCAGAAAGGAGAGAGCTATGACAAAAAAAGAGAAATTACAAGGGATTCTAGATACCCTTGATCAAGTATATGGCCCTATGGATGAGCCAACTCTAGACTACAGAACTCCCTGGGAGCTTCTGGTTGCCACCATGCTGTCTGCCCAGTGTACAGATGCCCGGGTCAATATGGTGACCCCTGGACTCTTTGCAAAGTACCCAAGTGTAGAGGACTTCGCCCAGGCGGATCCATTGGAATTAGAAGAGGCCATCCATTCGGTAGGCTTCTACCACAATAAGGCGAAGAATCTAATCGCCTGTGCCAAGCGGCTGATTCTAGAGTACGGCGGGGAAGTTCCCTCCTCGGTGGAGGATCTAACCTCCCTGGCTGGTGTTGGAAGAAAGACCGCCAATGTCATTCGTGGACATATCTTTCATGAGCCCAGTATCGTAGTAGACACCCATGTGGGACGAATCTCAAGACGCTTAGGTCTTACTAAGAATGAGGACCCTAAGGCAGTAGAATTCGATCTCATGAAGATCCTACCCAAGGACCACTGGATTCGCTGGAATATGCAGCTCATCATCTTTGGACGAGAGACCTGTCGTTCGAGAGCTCCTAAGTGTTTGACCTGCCCCATCAGTCAGTATTGTAAGTCTAAGGACAGAGCAGATAAGAAGGTAGCGAGATGACAGATTATGTAGCAATTGATCTAGAGATGACAGGACTCACCCCTCGCCTGGATCGAATCATAGAGATCGGCGCCATTAAGCATAAGGCTGGTTCAATCGAGACCTTTCAGACACTGGTGGATCCAGAGATGCCATTAACAGAGAAGGTGACAGAGATTACAGGAATTACCAATGATATGCTAGAGGGTGCTACAGACATAGACTCTGCCATGACCTCCTTCATGGAATTTGTAGGAGATCTGCCACTGGTCGCCCATTGCGTCTCAATGGACTACGCCTTTCTAAAGCAGTGGGCACTGAATCATAAGGTAGATATGGCCTATCAGGGAGTGGATACCCTCTATCTGTCTCGTCGCCTCTGCCCAGACACAGAGAAGCATACCCTTCTTGCCATGCAGGAGTATTTTGGCATTAAAAATGACAAGCAGCATCGTGCCCTAGGCGATGCGGTTGCCTGTGATGAACTGTATCAAAAGTTATTGGAAAAATTCGGTGACCAGGATCCATCCATCTTCGCGCCACGTCCGCTTCACTATAGCGGTAAGAAGCAGACCCCTGCCACACAGAGACAGTTGAAGTATCTGAAGGAACTCTTAGCCTATCATAATCTGACACCAGAGAGTCAGGATATTGTCTTTGAGAAGCTAACCAGATCCGAAGCCTCTCGTAAGACGGATCAGTTACTGTCCACTTATGGCCGTATGAATGAAAAGTAGCTCATTCAGATGCTCCCTCACCTGATCCTCCATGGTGAGATTCAGAAGAGGTAGCATCTCTAGGATGTGCTCAATCTTACGATCCTGTCCTAAGGCATGGTAGCAGTCCCCTAAGAGGGTGTAATTCTTATTAATACCGGACTTAATAGAGGCAGCATATTCTAGGAAAGATAAGGCGTGCTCGTAGTCCCCCTCTTCGTATCTGGCCTTGCCGAGACAGTAGAGAGCCTCCTCTAGTTGAACGAAGTTCTCGCCAATCTCTGTCAGGGCAGACAGATTACGAGGACCGTATTCTTCCTTTAGTTGGGTATTGGTCTTCTGATTCAGATTCAGTAATTTCTTATTTGATAAATCCCGGATTCGGTTTACATTATCCAACTCAATGGATGAAGTGCAGGAATCGAATGGTAATTTATCCAATGGAATGGTAATATAGGGAAGATTCGAGATGTCACGATCGGTAGCCAGATTGGCATCCCGCTCTCGCTTCCAGAAGTCCTCTTTTACGGCCGCTTCCTTCTGTCTTAAAGAACGGATGCGGACAGCGATAATGATGGACAGTGATATAACAATAATAACTCCGATAGGCATGATCTATCCCCCTAAGAAAGGTAATACAATGTATAAGAATTCTAATAAATTTCGTCGTATCTTTGCAATTCTCGCTCTGGTTCTCATCGTATGTATGCTTGGAACCATGGTTCTTGCAAACTTAGCATAAAAGCCAGGCTTGACAAGAGAAGGGCTTCGCCCCGGAGCGGGATGTGGTCTATATTTCTCTCATATTTATTGTAGTGAAAGCCGTCCCGCAGTACAATATATTGTTAGAAATAATGGATGGTAAAAATAGGAGATTCTCAATATGACAGGAATACGTGGCATGAAAGCGGCTTGGGCTGCAGGCATCATGACATGTGCAGCACTGCTTCTCTTGGGGACAAGTAGTGTAAAAGCAAGTAAAAAGACAAACAGGATTCCTAAGGGGATTCAAATCCAGAATACGGATGTGTCTGGTATGACAGCCGAAGAGGCCCAGGCGGTAGTAGATAATTACATGAATGAATTTCGTGGGGTAGAGATCACACTAGCGGCTAAGGATAAGTCCATCACAGCCAAGGCTGGAGATCTGGGACTGATGGCTCGAAATAATGAAGTGGTGGAACAGGCTATGAACTATGGCACCACTGGTAATCCAGCGGAGCAGTACATCCATCAACAGACCCTAAAGAAGGGGAAGAACCTTAAGATCTCCTTCGGAATGGAGGAAGCCACACTGAAGCAGTACCTAACAGATCATAATGCAGAGATTACAACCCCTGCAGTGAATAATGGTCTGACCCATACAGGTGGTAAGTTCACCTATGTGAAGGGTAAGGCAGGTAGCACCCTTGAAATCAACAAGTCTGTATCTCGCATCGAGAAATACATGAATACCAAGTGGGATGGCAAGTCTGCGAAGCTTGAGCTTCCAACAGTTGATGTGAAGCCTGAGGGAGACGAGAAGCAGCTGAAGGCGGTAAAGGACCTCTTAGGAACCTATACCACAGACTACTCTACATCCAATGCAGCACGTAAGAACAATGTGGCCAGAGGTGCGGAGCTTCTAAATGGTCACATCCTCTATCCGGGAGAAACCCTGTCTCTCTATCACACAGTTGCACCACTGAATGCATCCAATGGCTATGAGACAGCAGGTGCTTATGCCAATGGTGAAGTGGTCTCAGCTGAGGGCGGCGGTATCTGCCAGGTTGCCACAACCACCTATAATGCAGTGCTGTTAAGTGAGCTGGCCATCGAGAACCGTGCGGCACATTCTCTACCGGTACACTATGTAGAGAAGTCCTTCGACGCAGCCATTGCAAGTTCAACAGACGGTAAAGAGGTCCTGAAGAATCTGGAATTCAAAAATAATCAGGAGTATCCAGTCTATATCGAGGCCAGCACCAATGGAGCCACCATTACGGTATCCATCTATGGTAAGGAGACTCGCCCTGGCAATCGTAAGGTAACCTACGAGAACCACCTGGTTTCAGAGACACCTGTTACCAATAAGTACACAGTAGACCCAACTCTGCCAGCAGGAACTCTGACGAAGACTAAGAGTGGAGATACCGGATATAAGTATCAGCTGATTAAGATCGTGACTGTGGATGGCGTGGAGCAGAGCCGTAAGGTTCAGAATAATTCCAACTATGTGTCCTCCCAGGCGGAGTATCAGGTAGGTATCGCCTCTGAGGATCCAGCAGTTACTGCCGCTATCCAGGCCGCAGTTGCCAGCAATGATGATGCTACGATTATGGCGGCAATCCAGCAGGCTACAGGAGTTTCTGTGGCGCCAACCAGCACCAATGCAGCCAACCAGCTGAAGGCGCTAAAGGATGTGGCTGAGGCGAATCCAGATGACGCTAAGGCGCAGGAAGCCTATAATAACGCCAAGGCAGCCAGTGCTCCAGAAGCACCAGCACAGTAAATCATTTGTAAATGCAAACCAAGCTCAATTGATCCCATGAGAGAGGATTGGGATTATCGAGGTAGGATATGGATATTGTAATTGCAGGCTTCGCAGGTCTGTCAGGTACAAAACTTCTCCTAGAAAATGAGAAGACCAAAACTGAATTAGAAAAGCGATTTCCCAAGCGCTACCTTTTAGAGGCGGAAAGACAGGCTGGAGTCTCCGATGGATGGGAGATTGAAGCCATAGCCAGAAGGGCTCTCTATGGTCTACATTTCAAAGAGGTTCCATGTGGACTCGGTGGAATTAAGAAGGGCCTTTGGGATCTGGGCGTAGCCTTAGATACGGGGCTGTCCATTGATCTAGAGGAGGTTCCTATCCGACAGGAGACCATTGAAATCGCGGAATACTTCAATCTGAACCCTTATCGGATTCAGTCGAATCATATGTATATCTATGCTACGGACCAGGCTACGACTCTGGTGCGGGAGCTTGATCGAGCGGGAATCCCGGCCTCTATCGCCGGGTACACAACGCTGGATAATGACCGTGTGATTTATTTTGATCACGGGAGAGAGAAGAGATTCCTAGAGCCGGTCAAAAGAGATGAATTAGACCGGATTCTGAAATAGGAATGGGAAAATGAGGAGGAAAAAGAAATGCAGGAAAAGATCTTAAACTACATTGAGAAAAACAGCCGCATCGACTTACACGAGCTGGCGGTGATTCTGGGAGAGGACGAGGCAGCAGTTCTAAATTGTCTCGAGGAGATGGAACAGAACCATGTCATCTGTGGCTATCATACACTGATTAACTGGGAGAAGGCTGGCGTAGAGAAGGCCAAGGCTATGATCGAGGTCCGTGTTACACCTCAGCGTGGAACTGGATTTGATAAGATCGCACAGCGTATCTACAACTTTCCAGAGGTTAGTGATGTCTATCTCATCTCTGGCGGATTCGACTTCATGGTTATCATCCAGGGTAAGACTCTTCGGGAAATCGCAGACTTTGTATCACAGAAGCTGTCTGTTTTAGATTCTGTATTTTCTACCAAGACCAATTTCATTCTGAAAAACTACAAGGAACAGGGTACCATTATGGTGGATGTACCTAAGGAAGAAAGGATGAAGATGTCCCTATGAGAAGCATGGTAAATAAGACGATTACCGGCATCGCACCATCCGGTATCCGTAAATTTTTCGACATTGTAAATGAGATGGATGATGCCATCTCACTAGGCGTGGGCGAGCCTGACTTTGACACTCCATGGCGTATTCGTGACGAGGCCATCTACTCCCTAGAACAGGGTAGAACCTTCTATACCAGTAATTCTGGCTTAAAGAGCCTGAAGGAGGAAATCTCCAAGTACTTAGAACGCCGCTATAATCTATACTACAGTCCCAATTCTGAGATCATGGTAACTGTAGGTGGATCTGAAGCAATTGATATCGCACTTCGGGCGATGCTAGATCCAGGTGACGAGGTATTGATCCCTCAGCCATCCTATGTATCCTATGCACCCTGTACCATCTTAGCTGGTGGCAAGCCAGTCTATATCGACCTAAAGGAAGAGGATGAGTTCCGTCTGACCCCGGAGGAATTAGAGGAGGCAGTGACGGATAAGACCAAGGTCTTAATCCTGCCATTCCCTAACAATCCAACAGGTGCTGTTATGGAAAAAGAGGACCTGGAGGCAGTTGCACAATTTGTGATCGACCATGATCTCTTCGTCCTAACGGATGAGATCTATGCAGAACTGACCTACTTAGAGAAGCATGTGTCCATCGCATCCCTCCCAGGGATGAGAGAGAGAACTGTCTATATCAATGGTTTCTCTAAGGCCTATGCCATGACTGGATGGAGATTAGGCTATGCCTGTGCACCAGAGGAGCTATTAAAGCAGATGCTGAAGATTCATCAGTATGCCATTATGTGTGCTCCAACCAATAGCCAGTATGCGGCGGTAGAGGCGCTGAGGAACTGTCAGGACGATGTAGATCGGATGAGAGAAGAATATGACCATAGAAGACGCTACTTAATGGATCGCTTCCGTAGCATGAAGCTGCAGTGCTTCGAACCATTCGGCGCATTCTATATCTTCCCGTCTATTCGGGAATTCGGCATGACAAGTGACGAATTTGCAACCAAGTTATTAAAGACCAAGAAGGTAGCAGTGGTTCCAGGAACAGCCTTTGGAGACTGTGGTGAGGGATTCATCCGAATCTCTTATGCATACTCTCTGGAGAATCTGAAGGAAGCTGTTGACCGAATAGAGGTCTTTATTCAGGAATTAAGAGCTGGGAAGGAACCAGAGGAAATTAAGTAATGACACCATTTCACATTGTGCTCCATGAGCCGGAGCAGCCAGGGAATACAGCAAATATTGGACGAACCTGTATGGTTGGAGGTGCCCATCTCCATCTGATACAGCCACTTGGATTCATCTTAAGCGATAAGATGATTAAAAGAGCTGGTATGGATTACTGGGATCGCTTGGATAAGACGCTGTATCTGGACTGGGAGGACTTCAAAGAGAAGAATCCTGGGGTACGTATCTGGTATGCAACGACCAAGGCAGAACAGTCCTATACGGACGTGGAGTTCAAGCCTGGAGATTACATGATGTTCGGCGCTGAGTCTGCAGGTATCCCAGAGGAGATTCTAAGAGAGCATCCAGAGCGCTGCATCCGTATTCCAATGATGGAGGGGGAGCGTTCTATGAATCTCTCCAATTCTGTGGCAGTGGTTCTCTATGAGGCCCTTCGCCAGAATGACTTCGCTGGATTAGAAAAGCAGGGTGAATTACATGGTGATATCAAATGGAGTGATGTAGAGCATGCAGGAGCATAAGAATATTATCGAGGCGATTGGCCTCTCACACGAATACATCCAGAGAGATGAAGAGAATAATGTTCAGAGCATCACGACTGCAGTGGATCATGTGGATCTAGATGTATGGCCAGGTCAGTTTATCTCAATCCTAGGACATAATGGATCTGGTAAGTCTACTCTGGCAAAGCACTTGAACGCTCTTCTGACACCTACGGATGGAACTCTTTTAGTGGATGGCAGGGATGCCTCAGCACCAGAGAATATCCTGCCGATTCGTAAGACTGCAGGAATGGTATTCCAGAATCCAGACAATCAGATCATTGCATCGGTTGTAGAAGAGGATGTGGGATTTGGACCAGAGAATATCGGTGTACCAACCGATGAAATCTGGGAGAGAGTAGAGCGTTCTCTTAAGGGCGTTGGTATGTGGGAGTATCGCAGCCATTCTCCGAATAAGCTATCTGGCGGACAGAAGCAGAGAGTAGCTATTGCTGGTGTCCTGGCCATGGAACCAAAGTGCATTATCATGGATGAACCAACGGCAATGCTTGATCCAGATGGACGTAAGGAAGTTATCGCAGCTGCCCATGAACTAAATAAGAAAAAGGGAATCACCATTATCCTTATTACTCACTACATGGAGGAAGTGGTTGGTTCGGATTATGTCTATGTCATGGATAAGGGGAAGGTCATTATGAGAGGCCAGCCGAGAGATATCTTCTCTCAGGTGGATCTCCTTCAGAAGCATCGCTTAGATGTCCCGCAGGTGACCCTACTTGCTCATGAATTACGCCAGGCAGGAGTGGATATCCCTGCAGGGATTCTGACAAGACAGGAATTGGTTGAGGCCCTTAGAATGGTGGCTGGAGAATAAGGAGTGCAACATGTCATTGATTTTTGATCATGTTACCTATACATACAGTGCAGGCACAGCCTATGAGAAAAAAGCACTGGATGATGTGAATCTGAAAATTGAAGATGGTGAGTTTATTGGAATCATTGGTCACACTGGCTCTGGTAAGTCCACTCTGGTTCAGCATATGAATGGTCTGCTTAAGGCCACAGAGGGACATATCTATTATCAGGGAGAGGATATCTATGATTCCTCCTATGATCTAAGAGACCTAAGAACTCAGGTGGGAATGGTATTCCAGTATCCAGAGCATCAGTTATTTGAGACGACTGTATTTGAGGATGTCTGCTTTGGACCAAGAAATCAGGGCTTGGATGAGAAGACAGTAGCACTCCGTGCCTACGAGGCGATTGAAGCGGTTGGCTTACCCCAGGAATGCTGTGACTCTTCTCCATTTGAACTGTCTGGAGGACAGAAGCGTAGAGCCGCCATTGCTGGCGTGTTAGCAATGAAGCCTGCAGTGCTGATCCTGGATGAGCCCACAGCCGGTCTGGATCCAGCGGGACGTAATGAAATCCTGAATCTCATTAAGGACATGCATGAAAAGAAGGGAAATACCATCATCCTGGTTTCCCATTCCATGGAGGACGTGGCCAACTATGTGGATCGAATTGTTGTCATCGATAAGGGACGTCCCAAGTATGACGGCAGTCCCAAGGAAGTATTCCGGCATTATAAGGAACTTGAGGAGATTGGCTTAGCAGCACCTGAAGTGACCTATGTGATGCATGATCTCAAGAAGGCTGGATTCCCTGTGAGAGGTGACGTCACCACAGTAGATGAAGCAAGAGATGAGATCTTAGCAGCTCTTAGTAAGTTACAGAATCAAGGACAGATCTGATAGAGAGAAAGAGATATGTTTCGAAATATAACATTAGGACAATATTATCCAGCGGACTCTGTACTGCATCGCATGGATCCTCGAACCAAGCTGCTTGCTACATTGCTCTATATTATTGCGCTTTTTATCGCCAATAATCCCGTGGCAATTGCTTTGGTTCTTTCTTGCCTCGTTGTGGTAATCGTGATCTCTAAGGTGCCATTCTCCTTCATGGTGAGAGGTCTTCGAGGAATCGTGATGTTGGTTGTGATTGCGGGTATCTTTAACCTCTTTCTGACACCAGGCGAGACCCTGTGGCACTGGAGTATTTTTACCATTACGCTAGAGGGACTTCGTAGTGCAATTCTTATGATGGTGCGTATGGTATTTTTGATTATTGGTACATCCATTATGACGCTGACCACCACACCGAATCAGTTGACAGACGGACTAGAGACTGGTCTACATTTCCTCACCTATATCAAGGTGCCGGTGCATGAGATTGCCATGATGATGTCTATCGCTCTTCGCTTTATACCGATTCTAATCGATGAGACGGATAAGATCATGAAGGCCCAGATGGCCCGTGGCGCCAGCTTTGACACTGGGAATCTAATCCAAAGAGCCAAGTCCATGGTGCCACTATTGGTACCGCTATTTGTCAGTGCCTTCCGCCGTGCCTATGATCTGGCTCTGGCTATGGAGGCTCGCTGCTACAATGGTGGCGAGGGCAGAACCAAGATGAAGTCGCTGAAGTATCATATGAGAGATGGAGTGGCATATCTCTGTCTGGCAGGATTCTTCGCAGGAGTGATTACTCTGGGGATACTATTTTAACTCAGCCGGAGTACAAGCTCCGACTGAGTTAAACGCTCCGCGAGGATGCGCACGGATTCGGACAGGAATTTGTCTGCTGAAGCAGACCCGAATCCG
>OCVV011320564.1_pt1 | contig 36993 bp, 57 predicted proteins | sample 1539721 | NCBI WGS metagenome assembly OCVV01 (sample SAMN02144230, study PRJEB22623) | gut metagenome | biome: sheep rumen | host: Ovis aries | place: New Zealand | reverse complement strand
TCGGCTCGCGTGCGCGTGCGTGAGAATTTTTTGCCACAAAGGAGGCGGCGGGATGCCATCAGCTAAGTCGGTCAAGGACTCACTACTCGGTCAGCTTCGCGAACGCGGCGCTGACATTGAGCTCAATCGCGGGCTCATAGACGATTATGTTTTTTACTTTCAGCAGGAAAAGAAAATGCAGGCGGATGTCCGCAAGAACGGGATCATGATTGACTCGGTCTCCTCGACCGGAAAACCTTATAAGCGAGAGAACCCGTCGGTCAAGTTGGCGATGTTGTACAACAAGCAGAAGCTTGCCATCCTCAACAAGTTGGAACTTGCGCCGTCCACGGTCATTGATCCCGACGACTCGGATGTTAACGCCGACCTGTAAACGGTTTTTGCAGTTGACTGCAATGAGGTGACATGATGAACAAGCACATACAGGCATATATCGACATCGTAAGACATGGCGAATACCCTGTATGCACTGAGCAGCTTCAGATCTGCGAACTGGTCGAACGAGCTCTCGAAGAAGAAGGCACATATCTCGACGAGGAGCAGCTTGAACGCTATCTTTCCAACGAAAAGTATTTCCCTTACGAGCTCTTTCCTTGGGAAAGGTTTTGCTTTGCGCTTCATAACTGCCTGTATCGTGCTGATGGCCAGCTCCGCTTCCCGGTGCTTATCATCGTTGTAGGGCGCGGATCCGGTAAAAACGGCTATCTTAGCTTTGAAGACTTTAGCCTTCTCACACCAGTCAATGGCGTACCCGAATACAACATTGACATCTTCGCTACAAGTGAAGACCAGGCAAAGGCGAGCTGGACAGACGTTTATAACATCCTCGAAAGCAAACCTAAGTTCTGGAAGAAATACTTTTTCTGGAACAAAGAAGAGATCCGGAACCTGAAAACAGCTTCGATCTTTCGATATCGAACCTCTAATGCCGACACCAAGGATGGCGGAAGGCAGGGTAAGGTAGACTTCGACGAATATCACGCCTACAAGGACTATAAGCTTATAAACGTTGCAGTCACAGGCCTTGGTAAGAAGAGGCTGCCGCGTCGAACGATAATCTCGACCAACGGTGAAGTCAGAGAAGGCCCTTTCGATGATCTCATGGAGATATGCCGTCAGATACTCGAAGGTGAGATAGACGACGGCGGTATGCTGCCGTTTATATGCCGAGTCGAGGATGAAAAGCAGATTCACGATAAGCGATGCTGGCATATGGCAAATCCGTCGCTGAGATATTTCCCTCACCTGATGTACCAGATGGAGCAGGAATATATCCAGTATCGACAGAATCCCATAGCTAACAGCTCATTTGCGACCAAGCGAATGAATTTCCGCCCGAAGCACATAGAAGGCGAGGTCACGAGCTGGGAAAACATCGAGGCAACCAACCGCCCGATAGACGAAAGCAGGCTTGTAGGTCTTAACTGCACAGCGGGCATAGACTACGCTAAGACCACGGACTTTATTTCCGCGGCTTTGGAATTTGAGGTCGATGACGAGCTCGTTTACTTGAAGCATACCTGGGTCTGCCGCCGCAGTCCCGATCTTCCGAGGATAAAGGCTCCTTTGGAGCAGTGGGAAGCAGCGGGCTTGCTTACTTTTGTTGACGCACTGGAGATCCCGCCCGATCTGCCCGTGTTCTGGCTCGCCCAGACGGCGGCACGGCTCAATGCAAGGATAACAGTGCTCGGCATAGATAACTACCGCTACACGCTTTTACGAAAATCCATCCTCGAATATCTCTACATGAGCGACGAAAAGGGCTACGAGAACGTCATGCTCATACGTCCGTCCGATCAAATGCAGATGATACCCTCGATAACGAGTGACTTCAACAATCACCGTATGGTCTGGGGCGATGATCCTCTGACAAGATGGGCTGCATGGAACGCCAAGCTCATCACGTCAAAAAACGGCAACACGACCTATGGCAAGATCGAGCCGAAAAGCCGAAAGACTGACCCGTTTATGGCAATAGTCGCCTGTAAATGCGGCAAAAACAAGGCAATTCGTGCTGGAAAGATGATCGACGGCGGACTTCCGACGGCAGTCGAGACAAAAGTGTATACATACTGACACTCAGGAGGTGAGAAAATGGGGATCAAAACGTTTTTCAGGAATTTTCTGGACGAGAAGAAGACTATCGAAGTCAATGTCGGCTTCGACTCCGAGCAGCAGAGTGCGATGATCGAAGCCTTCGCCCTGAAAACCGTGGTCTCTTTTATCGCTCAGCTTCTTGCTTCCTGTGAGTATCGCACATACAATGGCGGAAAACCCGAAAAAAGCTACCTCTGGTACAAGCTCAACGTGCTCCCGAACCGCAATCAGACCAAAGCTGAGTTCTGGCGTGAGTTTTGGGAAAGACTGCTGCTTTTCGGAGAGGTGCTTATAGTCCCTTGGAACGATGATCTCTTTATAGCAGAGAATTTCACAAAAGACGAGTATGTGGTATTCGGCACGACCTTCCGAAGCGTGACAAGAAATGACTTTGACTTTGGCTCGTATAACGCTAAAGACGCATTCTACATCAAGCGAGCAACAGGCAAGGACCGCGCAATAGTGGCAGGCGTTTTGTCTGGTTACTCGGAGTTGGTGCGGAGTGCGGCAGCAGGGGTGCTGAACGAAGGCGCAAGTAAGGGCATTCTGGAAGTGCCTGCAATGGCTCGGAATGACAAGGACTTCGAGAAGGACTTCAAGGCCCTAATGGAAGATTATTTCAAGGACTTTTTCAAGAACAAAAACGCGGTTCTGCCGCTGTTCTCCGGGATGAAGTACAATCCCGTAACAGCGTCGCAGAAGTCCACGAGCCGTGCGAGCGAATATAAAGCTCTCTTTGACGATGCCGTCAAGCGGGCGGCTCAGGCTTACGGCGTATCTCCTGCGCTGATATCGGGAGATATAGCGGGCATTGAGGAAGCAATGAAGCTGACATATACAGCCTGCATAGATCCGCTTGCAAAAGCGGCGGGTGATATGCTCACGGCACGAAACTACGCTCCCGAACAGATCATCGACGAGCAGAAGTACATAAAGATAGACACCGCAGCGCTCGAACATATCAACGTGTTTGCGCTTGCGGCTAATATAGACAAGCTGATCTCCGACGGTATGTACAGCATAGACGAGCTGAGGATCAAGCTCGGAGATCACGCACTCGGTGAGGAATGGAGCCAAAAGCACTATATCACCAAGAACTATGAACAGATCGAGACGGCAGGAGGTGAGGAAAATGCCTGAATATAAGTTTAAAAACCCGAAGGGCGAGCTGATCGGAGAGATCAAGTCCGAAGACCAGAAACTCTATATCTACGGCGATATCGTCGGAGACCAGTGGAGCAAGTGGATGAAGGACGAGACCTGTCCGCAGGATGTAGTTGATATCTTCGCAGGGTTTGACAAGGACAAGCCCGTAGATGTATATATCAACTCGGGCGGCGGTGACGTCTTCGGAGCGCTCGCGATATGCAGCATCATCAAGCGCCATGTGGGAGAGACTGTCGCTCACATCGACGGAATTGCAGCATCGGCAGCAAGTGTTATCGCCTGCGGCTGCGACAAGATCATCATGCCCGAGTACGCTCAGATGATGATACATAAGCCGTGGACATTGGCATATGGCAACTCTGACGATCTGCTCAAGGCTTGCGATATGCTCGATACAGCCGAGGACAGTATCGTTGAGATATACAAGACCAAGCTGGTAGAGAGCAAGACGGAAAAGCAGCTCAGGAACGCTCTTGCAGCCGAGACATGGCTTACCGGCAAGACGGCGGTTGATTATTTCAAGGTCGAGGTCGAAGAGGCTGAGCCCGCGGCAGCGGCAGTCTCCGATTTTTACGCGCGTTATAAAAATCGCCCCGAGCCTCAGCCGAAGAAGCCCGCCGAAGACAAGGCGGAAGGAACCGATAATACTGCTCTTATGAGCGTGTTTGAAAGCTTTATACAGAATCGAATGAAAAGGAGAGTATGAAAATGGCAATTGATTTCGGAAAGCTCGCTGAACGCAAAACTGAGATCCTTAATAAGATCTCCGATTCGGTCAGGGGCAACGACCCCAAGGCACTGGAGGAAGCGCTGACCGAGTGGCAGACATACAGTCACGACCTCGTTATGAACGAGGCGAGAGGACTTGTCAGCAGCATGGATAACAGTATTCTTGCAGCTCGTGGTGCTCACGCACTGACCTCGGAAGAGACTCAGTATTACACCACGCTGATCGAGGCAATGAAGTCCTCCAACCCCAAGGCGGCAGTCGCTAACATCGAGCAGGCATTTCCCGAGACGATTATCGATGTCGTTATGGAGGATATGGTGCAGGCTCACCCGTTGCTGGGTGCTATCGACTTTATTAACACCACAGCATTGACCAAGTGGATCATCAACAAGAAGGGCACTCAGACTGCGGTGTGGGGCAAGCTTGGCTCCGCAATCACTAAGGAGCTTGAAGGATCTATCGATGTTCTGACTCTTGGCCTCGCCAAGCTGTCTGCATTTTTCCAGACGGAAAAGGATATGCTTGACCTCGGACCTGCATGGGTCGATAGATATATCCGTGTTATCCTTACCGACTCACTCGCAGTAGGCTTTGAGGCAGGGGCAATTGCAGGTCACGGCAAAGATATGCCTATCGGCATGATCATGGATATCGACGGCGGCACCGATGGAGAAGGAAAGTACAGTAAAAAGACTGCTATCCCTGTTGTCGACTTCTCGCCCGCAAGCTACGGCGACCTTATTTCTCGGCTGACCGTCGTGCCTGTCGACGAAGGCGAAGATCCCAGATACAGAGCGGTTGATGGCCTTATCATGGTTGTCAATCCTCTCGACTACTTCAAGGTCGTAATGCCTGCAACTACCGTGCAGACTCCCGACGGTAAGTATGTCAATGACGTGCTGCCCTACCCGACCAAGATTATCCAGTCTTCCGCTGTAGATACCGGCGAAGCCGTGCTCGGTATGGGTAAGCGCTATTTCATGGGCGTCGGCACTGGCAAGAATGGCAAGATCGAGTACAGTGACGAGTTCGCCTTCCTCGATGACCTCCGAACTTATAAGATCAAGGCGCACGCGACCGGCAGAGCAAAGGACAATAATGCATTCCTGAGACTTGACATTTCCGGTCTCTCGCCCGCATTCTACACCGTGAACGTAAACAACGGAGGATCGGAAAACCCTTGAGTGGGCTCACGGTAGCAGCCGAGACCGCGAGCCGTAACGTATTCGGCGTAAGAACCAGTGATATGCAGACAGGCATCAGCGTGTCCGATAACGCTATCACAGGTACACTCAAGTATATGAGCGAATCCAACGCGATAACTGACAAATGGGGCGCAGGAAATTTCCTCGTACTCAAATTCTCGGATATCGATGAGAGAGCCACTTCGGTTATGGTAGGTCTTGACCCGTCTGAGAGCAGCGGTCTTGTTGAGCTTATCGGCGATCCCGATATGAACGGAGTATTCAAGGTAACCGATAAGGACACTCAGGTGTTCAAGATAGTATCTACAGACGGAACAAGAACGACCACACAGACCTTCGATCTTTCGGGGCTGACTTGTCAGACAGAATAAGCAAGAAAGGGGAGCAGTGGCAATGCAGCTTGATACAATCAAGAATTATCTTGATATAACGTGGAGCGACCCTGACACCGACAAAAAGGTGCAGGACATACTCTCGCGAGCTGAAAGCACACTTAACAGCTATGCGGGAGAGACGGTAGACTTCACTGACGAAACGACCGCAGAAGCGCAGCTGCTCCTTGACTGCTGCCTTTATATCTGGAACCATAATTTCGCAGAATTCAAGGCAAACTATTCCTCTGAGCTTATAATGCTCAGAGCAGGAAGGCAGGCGGCAAGCTATGCAGCGGAAGATACAGACGTTTAACGATGGTATCCTGTCGCTTAACACCATAGCAGAGGACGACACCATATCACTCGTGCAAGGTGGGATAAGGTTCGACAACCGCACTGTCGGATCCAAACGCTTTTTTGAAGCATACGAGTTCCAACGCCGAGCTGATAAGGTCGTAAGGGTGCCGACGACAGCTGAGCCGCTGTCCAACGACATAGTTATCATCGAGGGCACGCAGTACAACATACTGCAAGTCCAGAAGATCAAAGACACTATGCCGGAGTGCTGGCAGCTGACGCTTGAAGAGATCAGGGAGGGACGATACCATGAAGCTGACTGAACTTCTCGATGAGATCGGCTACAGCTACAGCGAAGGAGACTTCCGCGCAGAAGCAAAACTGCCTTATATAGCATGGGAAAAGGATCACGATCAGGTCTGCGCTGATAGTATAGTCATAGCATCGTCCGAGTGGGCGATCCTGCATCTTGTCCACGCCAAGAGCGATTTTGAAAAAGAAAGACACGTCGAAGACATCCTCACATCTCACGGTATAGCTTTCTCAAAGACCTCACGGTGGATAGGCGGCAGGCAGCGGGCGTGGATCACGACCTATGAGCTTGCGGAAGGAGCTGTCGAGATTGGCTAAGGATTTCGCAGATCAGCTAATGGAAGAACTTCACAGATACTGTAACGGCATCGGCGAGGAAATGCTTGCAGAAGCAAATTCTTGCGTTAAAAATGCAAGGAAGATGCTTAAATCTATGGCACCCAGGGATACAGGCGACTATTTCAGAAGCTGGAAAATAACAAAATTCGGCGGCAATCGAAGATTTAGGTTTGTTGTGTATTCCGGGAACGACGAATACCGGCTTACCCATTTACTTGAAAAAGGCTTCACACACCAACCCGACCCGCCCGGGTATGAGGTAAAAGCTCAACCTCACATCGAACAATCTCAAGAATGGTTAAACAAAGAGTACGAATCCGTCTGTGAACGGATAATAAAAAATAAATCATAAAGGAGAGATAAACATGGCTAAGTTAAAGAATGGCATTACAAATGTAGCCTACGCACCTGCCACCTATAACGCTCAGACAGGGACTCTGACCTATGGTGATGTGCGATACCTCGTGTCCGACGTTGCAGGCGGCAGAGAGTACAGCGCGGATCCGAGAGGCGAAAGCCAGAAGATCCATGCCGACAGTATCGCTGTGTATGGCGAAACCGTAAACGACGGTTACGATATTAACCTCACCTTGCTGTCTATCTTCGACGAGCAGTTTCGTGAGGACTGGCTCAACGAGGTCAAGGACGACAACGGTATCGCCGAGTATGCAAACGCCGAAGAGTATCCCTATCATGCGCTTATAATCCATGAGGATACCCCGGACGGTGTCGGGCTCATATCGGTATACTACTACTGTCAGGCATCCGGCAGACCGTCAGACAGCGGCAAGACCGCAGAGGGCGGAGCTTTCGAGCACGAGTTCCCGCAGTATCCGCTCGTAGCGTCACCCAGGCCTACGGACAAGCTCGTAAGGTATCAGATCCACGGCAAGGATAAGCTCACATCCATTCCCGAGCCTTCCGGCGTGATCACGCCGATGATCGAGCTCGAAAAGCACAGGATCGTCATGAAAGACGGTGATCAGGTCACTTTATCAGCTGTAACCGTTCCCGAGGATATAACAAGCATCCACCTTACGGCTGTAGCCGCAGACTCAAACGTTGCTACAGCAATACCGACGATCGATACGGCAGGCTGCACTATAACAGCGGAAGGGGTAGGCAATACTATTGTCACCGTGCAGATCACTGTTGACGGCGTAACATATAGCGACACCTGCACAGTCATCGTCGAAGAATAAGCGTTCAAGTTCACTCATATTAAACTTCCTAAAGGGCACGAAACCGCCCCTGCTTCAATGGGGCAGGGGCGGCAAGTGTTTTTATTTGTTTATACACGCGGGGAAATCATGAAAAAAACATATAACCTAGGCAATAAGACGCTCACACTTAAAGCGTCATTATATACGCAGATAGCATACAAAGCAGAGTTCGGTCATGATATGCTCGGCGATCTTTCGCGTGCAGACGGCCTGCTTAAATCAAAGGATCCCGATGATAACATAGATGGCAGGATCATATATCTGCAAGCACTCTATGTACTCGCCGAGGAGGGAAGCGGTGAGCTTCCTCCATTTGCAGACTGGCTCAGCGAGATCGAGGGTGCAGATATGCCCGATATCATAAAAACGGTGTCGAACATTTACCTGTCAACGTTAAAACCCGACCGAAAAAACGGGTAAAGAGCAGTGTCGATAAATACGAGGGCTCCGTATCCATCGAGGAGCTTGTCGTGATGCTGCTCAGCACAGGCGCGACTATACGGGATATGCACGATATAACGTATGGCATGGCAATTAATATGCTGATGGAAAAAAGCCGTCTGACTGCGGCGGCAGGGGGCAAAGAAGCAGCCGATCCCGAAAAGCAGTACAACATCATGAAAGCCAACCTTCCCGCCCTGGAACGTATGCACAAGGAGGGTAAGGTATCAGACGAGCGATACAACGCATATATAAGATCGCTCGAAGAATGGGAGAGTGACGGATAATGGCAAAGAAGACAATAAAGGGCATTACCGTCCAGATCGGCGGTGACACCAGCGGGCTTACCAAGGCACTGGATAATGCTGACAAGGCACTCAGCGCTACCCGCCGAGAGCTGCGGGAAGTCGAAAAGGGATTGAAATTCGACCCGGGCAATACTAAGCTGATCGCGCAGCAGCAGGAAGTACTACAGAAGGCTATCAAGGAAAGTGCCGACAAGCTTCATATGCTCGAAGATGCTCAGGAAAAGGTTGACGAAGCGTTTAAGAAAGGCGAGATCAGTCCCGAGCAGTACCGAGAGTACGAGCGAGAGGTCGAGAAGACCCGTAAGCAGCTTATAGACTTCGAGCATCAGCTGAAAGAGACCGGCGACTCTGCCGATAAGAGCGCAGACGGACTCAGAGCAGCTGAAAAAGCAACCAAGGACGTTGGCAATGCCGCCGATGATGCAAGCAAGGAGATCGGCGAGTTTAAAAACGAGCTGAAGAGCGACGTGCAGGACGCCGTCAAGGTGGTAGCCGCGCTTACAGCTGCTATCCTCGCCGTAGGCAAAGCATCCGTAGATGCCGGGATGGAGTTTGACAGCTCCATGAAAAAAGTCATGGCTACCCTTGGCTACACCAAGGAGCAGCTTAACGACAGCAGTTCCGAAGCTTCACGCACATATAAGGCACTCCGCGATTACGCTCAGGAGATGGGAGCGTCAACTAAGTTCTCCGCCTCGCAGTCCGCCGAAGCTCTCAACTACATGGCAATGGCGGGCTGGAACGATAAGCAGATGCTTGAAGGTCTTGACGGGGTGCTGAATCTCGCAGCCGCAAGCGGCGCGGAACTGGCGACCACATCAGACATCGTAACAGATGCCCTCACGGCTATGGGATACGGTGCAGAGAGTGCGGGGCACCTTGCAGATGTAATGGCGGCAGCATCATCAAATGCCAACACCAACGTCGAGATGATGGGCGAGACCTTCAAATATGCCGCACCCGTAGCGGGGGCACTCGGGTACAGCATGGAAGATGTGTCTGTCGCTATCGGGCTGATGGCTAACAGCGGCATCAAAGCATCTGCCGCGGGTACAGCTCTGAGGGGTTGGCTGTCTAAGCTCGCAGCGCCTACCAAGGACAGCAGCAAGGCAATGACCGATCTGGGTATATCCCTCACCGACAGCGCAGGAAATATGAGATCTCTGCGTGACGTCATGGGAGACACCAGAAAAGCATTTGCCAATCTCACCGAAGCCGAAAAGGCGCAGTATGCTAAGATGCTTGCAGGTCAGCAGGGCATGAGCGGTCTTCTCGCGATCGTCAATGCCGCGCCCGCAGACTTCGAGAAGCTGTCAAAGGCGATCGACAACTCCGCAGGAGCTGCCGAGAATATGGCGAACGTCAGCATAGATAGCCTCGCAGGCGATGTCACCATCATGAAGTCCGCCATCGAGGGCGCAGAGATAGCTATATCGGACAAGCTCACGCCGAGCCTCAGAAAGTACGCTCAGATAGGCACCAAGACAATATCCGCCATGACAGACGCATTCGGGAAGGGAGGCCTCGAAGGTGCAGTAGATGCAGCGCATCAGACGCTCAGAAAGGAAATGGGCGAAGATGCTGACACCATCTTTAACGTTGAGATAGCTGTCAAGGCTCTTACAGCAGCATTTGTCGCATATAAGGGCGCTATGCTGATAAATAAGGGCATCGCAGCGCTCGAAAAAGTGAACGGCTTGCTTGCAGAGGGCAAAACGCTTGCCGAAGCTACGGCGTCGGTGCCGCTTGCTAACCCTTATGTACTTGCAGCCGCCGCGGTTGCGGCACTTGCAGTCGGTCTCAAATCATATATTGACTTGCAGACCTCACTCATAGACGAGACATCGGAAAGCTATGCCGAGTTTACCGCCGAGCAGCAGAAAGTCATCGACAACGTTGACAAGCTTGCTCAGAAAATGAGCGAGAGCCGTGAAGATTACGAAGAAAGCACCAAGGCGATAGAAGACAACGAGAAACAGGTGCAGGCACTTGTAGACCGTCTCTATGATCTTGATAGTGTGCAGGGGAAGGATGCGGCGCAGAAAGCCGAAATGTCCGCTATCGTTGACGAGCTGAACGACTCTGTTAAGGGGCTGAATCTTCAGTATGACGAGCAGACAGGTAAGTTGAACAAGACCCGTGATGCAGTCGATGGACTCGTAGATAGCTATTTCGAGGAAGCAAAAGCGGAAGCATACAAGAACCGTCTTGTAAAGATTATTGAGGAGCAGGTGGAAGCCGAGGAAGCTCATGAAAAGGCTGTCAAGGCTGTCGAAGCAGCACAGGGCAAGCGGGCATCAGCACAGAATCGATTGAACTCTTATACTGCCGCTTATAATCGAAATGCCGAAAGGATATTAGAGCTTGACAAAGAAATCTCTGCCGGCAACTGGACTGAGGAGAGGGAAGCAGAATATACTCGCCTTGTTACCAAGAATCAAGAGCTTGCCGCATCTATGGAGGGAGTACAGTCTGAGATAGACAATCTCGATCTTGGCATGGGAGACCTGCAAGCGGCTCAGATATCGGCTAAGGCGGCTCTTGATGATACGACAGGCTCTATCGACAATATCCGTGAGAAGATGGGCGAAGCGGGCGTTACTGTACCCGAAGATGCCGAAGCTATTGCAGGCGCTGCCGATCAGGTCGGCTCGGCTATGGACACAGCCGCCGCTAAAGCCGACAGCACGCACAACTCTTTGACCGAAGCCTTCTATATCAGCGAGGACTTGGAGCCTGCACTTGATGAAGTATATGAGCTTGTAGACGCTTATAACAAGGAACTGGAATCCCGCAAGGGAGCTTTGCAGAGCTGGTTTGAGGGCTCGGTAACGGTCAAGGAAGAGGATCTGTCGATGAACTCCATGTGGGCGGCGCTTAACGAGACCACATCGAAGCTGGATGACTGGCAGGCTAAGATAGACAAGCTCACTGAGGAAGGTGTCAATGATAAGTATATCCAGCACCTAAAGGACGCTGGCCCCGAATCTCTCAATGAGATAAATCAGCTTTTCAGCGTACCCGAGGACACTCGCAAACAGTATGCAGATCAGTGGGCTGACGGATACAGCAGAGCCGCCGAGGTCGCAGAACATCAGATGGAAGCGGCAAAGGAAGAGACCAACACCAAGATAGGTGAGATAATAGGAACTATCAAGGAAAACAGCCCACAGATGGCTGAAACATTTAATCAGCTTGGCATAGACGGTATAGACGGCTACATAGCAGCATTCTCCGACCCGAACAAGCTCCAGGAGCTGAAGGAAGCTGTTAAGGCTATGGTAGAAGCAGCTATGGCAGAGGTCGAGCTTACTCAGGACAGCAATTCGCCGTCCAAGAAGTTTAACCAGCTCGGTGACTATGCCGGCGAAGGTTACGCTCTCGGCTTCAAGGACAAGGAGACAGCGGTGCAGAAGGCGGCTCGTCAGATGGCTGAGGACGCGATCAAAGCGGTCGAAGCAGTAAATAAAGCGGGCTTAAAAGCTCCGCAGGGGTTTGCCGAAAGCATCAAAGAGAGCATGGCGTCGGCAAGCGCCGCAAAGAGCGGTTTGCAGTCAACTGCAAAAAGTTTGCTGACACCGACACCTCCCGCGAAGCAGGAAGTAATCGTTAAAATGCCCGAGACTATCGTTACCAAATCGTACCTTGACGGACGGCAGATCGCCGAAAATCAGGCACCCTATCTTGATAGCATCTTCGGGAACCGGACAGTCGGAGAAGCAAGGGGGCACGCATGATAAGATATAACTCTTATAGACAGATAAAGTTCGGCGGCAAGTGGTCTCTCGAAGACTTCGGTGTGCTGATAGGGCAGGGCACAGATACCAACACCGCAGTGGAGCTTGCCAAGCCTCGTATACTGCGTGAAACAGTGCCGTTTATGGACGGCTCATACGACTACTCGCGCATGAGCGGCAAACTGATCTATGACGACAGGTCGCTCAGATACACGTTTATAATCAGCGGGCATACAAGGTCTGACGTTGTAGAAAAAGCAAGGCAGCTCGACAACTGGCTCGGAGAAGTTACCGACACTGAGCTGTACGACACCGATTACAGCCATTGGAAATTCACGGGTGTTGCATATATGGGCATGGGAGACCTGACCTTTTATTCGTCCAACGAAAACAAGGCCCAGATCACCGCGGAATTCACCGCCGCTCCGTACATGAGAAGTCTCTCTGGAAAACTGATAGACTGCGTTAACTTCACGCCTAACTCAGATGCTGCAACGTATCTGTTTGCAGAGCATCAGAATTCCTACGTTTTGGCACGACTCAAAAGTTTTGGCTCGGGCGGATTCTCAAGCCTTACCGTCACATTCGAGACTCCTGCACCGCAATCCGGTATACACTACGCTGTTGCTGAGATGCCGACGGCAAATGCGCCGAAGTGGTATCTCATGCCGAAGAAAATGAGCGGTATGACAGTTACAATGGAGGATCCGCAGGGATGCGTAGCAATAAAAGAAGATGTCAGCTATTACTATCTCTATCAAGAGGCTGATACAACGGTAAGCGTACAGATCTGGGGACTCGACTATGACAGCTATACCGAAGTACAGCTCGAAAGCATTATAAAGCATTCGAGCTGGATGGTCAGCGATGATGTTCAGAGCTTCGCAAAAAATTCCGTGCCCTCAACAAGCAGTATGCGGATTATATCCGAGGGAGAACCCACACTTACTATCAACGGAGTGGCTGCAAATATAGCAAGTTTCCCTCTAGTCGTCGGCGATGGGCTGATTGTCAGCGGCGTAAAGAGCGAGCCGTCAAAGCTGCAGTACTGCACAGCCAAGGAACGGCGGTGATCGCGTGTATAAAGTACTATCAACATTAAACGGCGATACAGTCGCCATACACGGCAAGCTTGATCCGAACGCGCAGATAAAAGACGGCACGATCAAGGAGTATGTCAACGCTATCCCAACATTTGGGTTTACGATTTTTCCTAACAACCCCGGATACAACAGCCTAGAGGATATGCTCACGATCATAGACGTGACTGATCGGCGAAACAATGAACGGATTTTTAAAGGTCGCGTGTACTCCGCAAGCGATTTCATGAGCACCGAAGGTGAGATATATAAGTCAGTCACTTGCGAAGGTGAGCTTGCATATCTTTGTGATATCATCATAGAATCATACAGCAGAACGGCAGGAACAACGTTTGAATCCGCTATAAGTACACTACTTGATGCATATAATCTCTACGCAGGAGCTTCCAAGAAAATCTATGCATACAGCTCAATACCGACCGGAGCCCTCCCCGCAGCCTACAGCGCGTCATATAAAACGGCTTTTGAAATCCTTAAAGATCTCTGTGATATGTGCGAATACGAGTTCAGACTCATATACAGCGATGACACCAGATACCTGCAAGTAGCGCAGCAGTTCGGGACCAGGAGCAGCACCGATATAGCGTTATCGGTCAATATGAAGGCATTACAGAGGAACATCGAAGCAAAAGACATAGTCACTATGTTTTATCCTCTCGGAATCAATAAAGACAATGACAGTTATTTTACAATCGCTGCTGCGAACAGTGGAGTTCCGTTCCTGACCAATGCGAGCCTGTACGACAGATATGGGAGAATAGAAGCTAGTAAAGTATACGATGATATCACGATTGAAGACGCCAGCCATATGTCTTCAGGTGCGAAGAGGCTCAAAGCGGCAGGACAGAAAGACTATGCTCAGATGATAGGATTGCTAACGAGCTTTACTATCAGCGTATTAGATCTCAGCATTATAAACGGAAACTACGAAGATCTGCGCTTGTATAATACCCACCGTGTGATAACCAAGATACAGGGCGTAGATGATGTGGTCCGTATCACAGGGCGCACGCTGAAGCTTGACGAGCCGCAGAACCCGCAGCTAACGTTCGGTGTCAAGCAGCAGACGCTCACAAGCATGATAGCAGGAAGGTGATAAAATGATAACCCACTACACAGATATAACACTCGACCTAGATACACAGGTACCGAGAGCCGAAATTTGGGCGAAACAGGACGACACGGGCACACGAGCCGTCAGGGCAACGTTTCAGGATAACGGTGCAACAGTTTCCCTCTCATCGGTAGCCTCTGCCGAGCTGAGGGTGCTCAGACCCGACGGCGCTATGGCGACAGCAGCGGCAGAAATCAGTGGCAACACGGTGACGGCAATACTGCCCGAAAACGGGCTTGCATTGAGTGGCAGAGCATATGGCGATATTCGTCTGCTCGACAGCGAGCATAACTGCATTTCCGCAGCAAGGTTCGTGCTCCATATCGAGCCTGCGGCGGTGAGCAACACGGCGGTATCGCAGAACTCCGACTTCACGGCGCTGCTCAATAGTTACACGGGCGGGCTGCACTTTAAGGCACTCACCGAATCGGAATACGCAGCCCTCGACCCGAAGAATCCCGACACCCTCTACATCGTGACGGCTGACGAGGAGGTGGGCGAATGAGCGGCGTTAACTTAGGCTCGTCGCCCGCAAAGCTGTACCTCGGCGAGATCCCCATCTCGACCGGCGGCGGCGGGACTATCGTATCAAAGACCATCACCGCCAACGGCACCTACAACGCAAGCGCGGACAGCGCGGACGGATACAGCCCCGTGACGGTAAACGTCCCGCAGCCCGTGGTGTCGAGCTTTTCGGCGGCGGCTGATCTGACGGGCTATGAAGCGGGAGATACCGACCTCGGGAACGGCTGGCGGATAACTCTCAACAGCGGAACTGCGGCGGTGGACAGCGTGACGGTCGGCGGCGTGACATATAACGGGCTGAGAATCGGCGGCGCGACCACGATACAAACAAAACGGTATTTCGGTAAAATGTCAACACTGGAAATCGAATTTATTGTCAATTCGTTCGTTTCAGGTGAAAACCGTTTGATAACAACGGGCGGATATTTCTTTGATTTTTCCGTTTATGTAAACGATAGCGATGATCATTTGCGGTATATAGCTAATAACGTTCATCAAGTACTTGACCCCGCGGTTTACCGCGATGCGAGTTCAGGCGGCAATTGCAGTGACAATAGTATACCCAAAGCGTCGCTGATCGGAGCAGTGACGAACGTTAAGTTCGTGGACGACGGCACATATACAACGCTATATGTTAACGGCGTTGCAAAGGTCAATTGGCTGACAGGATATGCAAACAATAGCTTTTTCCTGTACGGTCAAAATGTCGGTGCAAACGGCTCGGGCGGTGCTGATATGCTGATAACGAAGTTACAGTGGACGGCTGACGGCATAGAGTACGACGGGCGGAACTGGGTGCCTGTGTGAGGGGGTGAGCGGATGAAGGAAACTAGCTTAAAAGCGATCATCGCAGCCGTATGCGGCGGGTTGTCGGCGTACTTCGGCGTTATAGGCGTGCCTCTTGTGGTTCTGTTCGCGGCAATGTGTATCGACTATCTGACCGGTATGACAAAGGCATGGGTCACGGGCGAACTGTCGAGCCGTGTCGGAGTGCTGGGCATCATTAAAAAAGTTGGATATCTGACAGCGGTATGCGTGGCAGGCATCATTGACTGGCTACTTATATCGGGACTTGAACAGGTCGGTATCTCGCTCGGAGTCAACTATTGCATGGGTCTGATTGTCACCGTATGGTTTGTTATCAATGAGTGCATCAGCATTTTGGAGAACCTGAGCACGCTCGGCGTGCCACTACCGGCATTTTTAACGTCAATAATTCATCGCCTTAAAGTTGTTGTAGACGAAAAGGGCGAGGGAAATGATACAAAAAGGAGTGATAAGAATGGAAGAACTTGATCGCGTTGCAAAGGGGTATACGAGAGACGGTAAGACGATCGCAAGAGTAGTCTTTACCATCGACGCGGCGGACGAACTTCCCGCGAACGGAGAATCCAGCACCACCGTGTACGTTGAAGGCTCCACCGGGATAGCAATCAACGAAGGAGCGGCGTACATACTCAACAGCAAGAAAGTCTGGAAGAAGTGGGGTGAGGCGGATGAATGAAATTGCAGCTGCTCTGATCTTCGGAGGAAATTCAACAAAAGCTACAGCGGCAGCTGCTGCGGCTAATGCTGCCGCCGCTAGTGCGAATGAAGCTGCTACAGCAGCGAACGAAGCTGTTTCGGTCATTTATCACGACAAGAATTTCTTTTTGTCTGTGAACGACGATAACAGCCTTACACTCAACTACGACCCTGACGCGGTCGGCGAATAGGAGGAATATCAAAAATGTCAGTTGAAACTATCGATCTCGTCAGAGATACTACAATGCAGGTGATCTCGCGCTCTCTTGCCGCTATCGCGGTAAACACCGGCGGCTACAAGGTGACAAGCTACGCCGACGCGCAGACTATTACGCGTATGGGGCTTGCCGATAAGTTTTTTCGTATCGGCGATCAGATCATAGTAGAAAAGGAAACCGCGATCAATGCAACGGTAGGCAATACTGACCCCGACACCTCGGCAGGCATTACCGCGGCGACCGTAAACGCCGATACCTTTATAGCGGCGGTCGGCGTAGTACACGGCGGTGACTATGAATTTATATACGACGGCGCAGAGTGGCACTATCTTAACGCAGCGGTGCAGCTTGCCGAGTACGGTATCACGGTAACGGGTACGCCGCGCCACGGCGACGCTATCATAGTACATGAGACAGCCGCGAAACTCGCCTTTGATGTTATCGGCATTAATCACGACACCCCGAGCGACTCACAGTACGAATACAGCTTGACGCTCCAGCTGCACGACTGTATCGCCGAACTGCAATTTTGTGCAAGGCAGGCGCTTTTTGCATTTCCCGAGGGGCTTGCAGCGGGTACATATCATTTCACGATCGGCGCGCAGCCGTGGTATACGTCCGACGTAAACAAAACGGTACAGTTTACGCTTGCAAGCGCGATCGCTGCCGGCGGTCAGCTTGTTATCAACAACGCCTATAATGCAACAGCTATCGGCTCGACTATAAGTGCGTTTGCGAGTGCGACAGCGTCCACCGCTGCCGAAACCGTGACCATGTCCGAGGGCAGCGCCGGAACCAATCTCGGCACTGTAAACAACGCAAAGACCGCAACTGTTAACAGTATTCAGCGGGCTTTGCTTGGTTCTAACAACTGGGGCGAAAGTGCTTTAAGGCAGTATCTCAACAGCGACAAGCCCGCCGGTCAGGTATGGACGCCCGCAAGCGTATTCGACCGCGCGCCCTCCTGGGCTGCAAGCTCCGCAGGTTTCCTTTACGGTCTCGACCCCGAATTTGTCAAGGTTCTTGGCAAAGTCAAGAAAAAGACGGCGCTTAACACCGTTTCCGACGGCGGCGGTTCAATAGAAACCGACGAAAAGGTATTTTTGCTTTCTCGTTCGGAAATTTACGCAGGCGACAACATCACCGGCGGCGAGGGCACGCCTTATGCGTATTATTCTATGTTTAGCGATTACAACGCTCCGAATACCGGAGCAGATACAAATAGAATTAAGTACCGTGCCGGTGCCGCTAAATTTTGGTGGTTGCGTTCCCCGTACGTCGGCACCGCGACCGGTGTGTGCAATGTGCACCCGTCGGGCGCGTTCTACAACAGCATCGCGACGAGCAGCCTCGGCGTCGCCCCGGCTTGTGTAATCGTATGATCGTTAATCCGCCCCGATAGGGGCGGTAAGGAGGCTTTATGTCGGTTGTAAAATCAAAGCAGAGCGTCGGGAAACTTGTAGTTATAACCAAATCCCGCGATCTTGCGGAATATACGTTAAGGATATGCAGCAACGAAAAATCGTTCCCGAAACGTTACCGGTGGTGTTTGACAAGTAAAATTGTCGAAAGCGCTATGAATATCAACAATTATGTTAATATGGCAAATTCCGTTTTCGTAAAGGACGATAACGACTACACGTTAAGAAAATCGTATCAGACCCGCGCCCTCGCGGAAAGCTACGCACTACTTAGCATGATTGATATTGCTTACAAGACATACGGCCTTGAAACGAAACGCATTGAATACTGGACAGGCTTAATAAACGAAGTGCAAAACCTTTTGAGAGCTTGGCGTAAAGCTGAATGGGAAAAGCACGATAAAAAATAGGGCAACGATTGTAAAAACGCTGCTTTGGTGGTTGCGTTCCCCGAACGTCGGCAACGCGAACAATGTTTGCAATGTGAACCCGTCGGGCGCGTTCAACAACAACAACGCGACGAACAGCAACGGCGTCGCCCCGGATTGTGTGAAAAGCTGGCATAGAGTAAGCCGAACGGCTGAAATCAGAGCATTACACAAGGAATTGTTGTCCTAACCTTTAAGGTAAAATTATACCGTTGATGTGGTTTACTTGAAAGATAAGTAAGCACCACTATACACAACGTACATTATTTTTATGAACAAAATCAAAGATACAGTATGTAGTTTTGACAATCTTTATTCTGCAATGCTTAAATGTAAGCGCGGCATAATGTGGAAAGATAGCGCAGCCGGTTTTGTCAAAAACGGCTTAGTCAATTGCTATCAGCTAAAGTGCGAATTAATGAACGGTGATTACAAGATCGGTAAATACACGGTATTCACTATTTCGGAGCCTAAAAAGCGCGTTATTGTCAGCACAAGAATAAAAGACCGCGTATTTCAGCGGTCTTTGTGCGACAATTACTTGACCGAAACTATGACAAGATCATTTATTTATGATAATGCTGCTTGTCAGGTCAATAAAGGCACCGACTTTGCGAGGAACCGTTTAAAATGTCACTTGCAGCGACATTACAGAAAACATGGTTGTAACGGTTATGTGCTTAAATGCGATCTATCGGATTTTTTCGGTTCCACGCCGCATAGCGTCGCTATTGACGCGGTAAGAAAGCGCGCAAAAGACCCGTGGGCGGTATCAGAAGTCGAGCGCATTATTAACAGCTTTACGCAGGGAGCCGACCCGTCAAAGGGAATGGGGCTCGGTTCACAAGTTACGCAGTTAATACAATTGGCCGTTCTTGATGATCTCGACCACTATATAAAAGAGGTCTTGCACATTAAAGAATATGTCAGGTATAATGACGATTTCATTTTACTGCATACAAGTAAAGACTATTTGCGTTATTGCCTTGAGCAAATCAAAAAGTACCTATCAATAAGACACTTGAAGTTGAACAAGAAGAAAACGCAGATATTCAAAATAACGCAGCCTATACACTTTTTAGGTTTTAGCTTTCGTCTTATCAATACCGGTAAAGTTTTAATGCGTGTGTTGCCCGAAAAGGTGACGCACGAACGCCGCCGGTTAAAGAAACTTGTTAAGCGCTGCAAGTCTGGATATATGACCCGGCGCGACGTTGACGAGTGCTTTAAAAGCTGGGTCGCTCACGCGTCGAAGGGCGATTGCTACAAGCTGATTCAGAGTATGACGGACTTTTATAATAAACTATGGGAGGAATGTTAGATGTACGAACACATTACAGCAGGTGAGCAGGCTATAAGAGCCAACAAGAAGAACGAAGCACTCACCGCGGCAAGCGGCAAGATCGCCGCTAACGTCGATTATATCGCCATGATGTGCGATATTGAGCTCGACGACGATACCCCCGTGCTTTCGGAGGTATTATCGCCCGGCGATCATTTCTACGCAAACGACGCGGAGTACGTCGTTACCGATAGTGTGACGGAAAACGGCGAAATTATAGCCGAAGAAGTAGACAACAGCGGAGAGGGGGGAGAAGACAGTGAACAGTAAGAAGTATACAAAGGTCAAGGAATACTATGACAAGGGCTACTGGAGCATAAGACAGGTGCATGATGCAGTCTCGCATGGCTGGATCACGGCTGAAGAGTTCGAGATCATAACCGGAATGCCTTACGAGGAGTGATACGAGGGGGTGATACCATGAGCAACAGCAGCTTAGCAACGTGGAAGTGGAACGGCAAGACGAGCAACTACAACGAGCGCGACCACAAGATAGATACTATCACAATCCACCATATGGCAGGGAACCTCAGTCTGCAATCCTGCTGCGATTCAGTCAATAGTCGTGGCGGTTCGTGCAACTACTGCATAGATACGAGTGGGAAAATTGGTGTGATGATAGACGAAAAGTACCGCAGTTGGTGTAGCTCTAACCGCCCAAACGATATGCGAGCCGTCACCATTGAGGTGGCAAACGACAAGTGCGCGCCCGACTGGACTATCTCCGAAAAAGCGATGAAGTCGCTGATATCTCTCTGCGTGGATATCTGCAAGCGCAACGGTATCGTGAAGCTGAGATACACGGGGAACACATCGGGCAATATGACAATGCATAGGTGGTTCACAACAACTGGCTGTCCCGGGGACTACCTCGCCGGTAAGTTCCCCGAGATAGCCCAGAAAGTCAATTCCCGGCTGACGACGAAAAAATCGCTGGACACCGAAGGCTTCAAGCGCGGTGACAAATCGCTCGGGGTGTACTATCTCAAGCAGCGGCTCAAAGGGCTCGGCTACAGTGTGGACGATACCGACGGATTCGGCAACGGCACGGAGAAGGCGGTGAACTCGCTGCTCAAGAAGTGGGGATACCGTGAGAACGGTATAGCTGGTAAGAAGTTCGCAAAGCTTGTAATGCGGTAAATATGATGAAGGTGGCTGATCCGGTGAGGTCAGCCGCCTTTTTTGTTTAGTCATGACTAATTTATATGACTAATTGATACAATTTCACACTGTTTTGTACATTTTAAAAGTTGTAATTTTGGAAGCGGAAACACAAAAAAACCACGGTATAGCAACAAAAGTACGCTATACCGTGGATTATGATTTTCTGGAGCTAAGGGGAGTCGAACCCCTGATAGAATGCTTATACACCCTTTAAATTCAACAAGTTTATAAAGTCATGACTAATTTCTGTGACTAACAGCCGTAGATCCGACCGAAGAAGTCATCAATCAACGTGTCCACGCGCTCACGCTCTGAGCTGTATGTTTCCTGATATATCCGCTTCATGACGGCGGATGTTGACCAGCCGCCGCGTTCCATAGCGTACTTGTCCGGCACGCCCAGCATAAGCATCACAGAGGCGTTGACGTGTCTCAGATCGTGAAAGGTCATGCCGGGATATCCTGCCCGGCTTATCAGACGTTTGAAGCTCTGCGACAGCTTAACTCCTGTTCGGGTGGTAATGTAGCCGTCGGGGAGCGCATCGACCAGAGCTTGCACGGGCGGAGGGACTTTGATGCTGCGTTTGCTCTCGGTAGTCTTAGCGGCGTTTTTCTCGATGTGCTGAGAGCTGCCGTCCTCTCCCCTCACGGTAACGATAACACGGTCTATATGGACATGACCGTCCCGAAAGTCGGATTTTTTCAAGCCCCTGATCTCCGACATACGCAGACCCAGCCACATAGCAAGCAGCACGACAAGCTCCATGTCGGTTCCCTTAAAGGTGTCGATAATGACCTGCGGAGGCGCAAGCTCCCTCTGGCGTTTCTGCACTTGCGGGAGCGTTACCGCCGTGTCAGTTCGGGGAGCATACTTGTGCATGACCGATGCCACCAGCCCGAATGAGGTTTTGACCGTCTTTGGTGCATACTTTCCCGACAGACGGTTGACCTCAGCTTGCAGGTCTTCGGTGGTTATTCGCTGCACGGACTTGCCCAGCAGAGCGGGATCAAGACGGTTTTTTATGCGTCGGTAGCCGTCAACGGTGGCAGGTGACAAGATGTTGGACTCCAGATCTATATACTTCTCAATGCAGTCTCCGAGGGTATCAGGGGCTGCTTTTTTTATGTCATGTCCCAGCTTCCACTCCCTCGCCATCTGGATAGCCTCAATGTCGGTATCCGCAATAAAAGTACGCTGCTTTTTGGCAATACTGTCCCAGACCCGACAGCGATAGTTCCCCGAGGGCAGCAGCTCCGCACGGAAGTGCTGATTCTTACGATTTGTTTTTTTATTTGCCATGATATCACCTTCTCATCTGTTCGTGACTATCATTTTTATCCTACGTCGTCTTTCTTAGCCTCTGCCTCATTGAGTTCGCTGAATCCCTGGGCGCGATCGAGAACAAGAGCCTTCTGTGTCTCGGTAAGCCCCCGATAGATCTCTAACAACTTCTCCTCATCGTCATTCAAGCGGGCTTTTTCCTGGGTCAAATAGCTCACCTTCGGCTGCTCCTCACGCCCGAGGAGGTAGTCTACAGAACAATGTAGATAATCAGCCATCTTCGCAAGCTTATCAGAAGCGGGCATGGAACCTTTTTTGATATTATCCACGGCGCTTTTTCCCGCGCCGCTTTCAATTCCCATCTTATTTATGGTTACACCATTTTTCGCGCAGGCTTGCTGAATACGTTCAATAATAGTTTCTACGGAATATTCTATCATAAAATCCTCTCCTTTCTATTGACATCTGTAAATTTACATAGTATAATATAAGTGTACACAAACGGACCTTTGACTGATGGAGGTATACTATGTCGGATTTAAACACATTATCAACCGAAGAATTGATGGTCGAGTTGGCAAACAGAATAGATGCGGGACATGAAAGAACACCACTTGTTTTCAGTAAAGATATAGCAGAGAAGTTCAGAAAAGCAGATGTGATCACTATCAGTGATCAGGAGTTTCAGTTAGGAAATGTAAAACGCCTTCTTGATGCTTTTTCAGAAGCTGGAGTAAGCGATGATAAATTAATTCGCTTTATCAGAGATTTTAAAGGAACTTGAACACATATTTTATCAAGTAGGGTAAAGATATCTTTATTCCTTCTTGTAAAATACCGGAACGTACTCTATCCCATTTATTATCATCAGATATTTTGCTTAACAATTCCATACCGTCCATTGAAAGCCTATGTAATTCAACATAGACAGGAACACTGTTAGCCCAAATATTCTGACCAACCACAAGATCTTCTTCAAATAACGCTTCTACAGCGATATTGATCTCGTTGTCTGTATAATCAGGCAATAAAGTATCTTTTAGTTCATCGAGCATAAAATCTCTGTCCATTTGATTCACAGTTTTTAAAATATCACGTATACAATCAATATTGATTTCCATAACATCACAACCTCCCCCGCCCGCTCCCAGAGCGGGCTTTTATATTAGTAGCTTAAAAAAGTCATCTTCGCTTATAATCTGTATAGGCTTGCCTTTGTCTTTAAATTCAAAGGCTTTTTTTATTTTTCCGCCGTAATTTCCGTTACTCCAGTTTTGGCTTCCAAGACTGCCTACTATTAGATAACTTGTTTTTCCCGAGACAGCAGATGTCATTTCTGCACCTTTTTCTTCAAGCATTTTAGATACTTGAGAACGACTGCCTTTTTTGAAATCTCCTGTTAAACAAATCTTTTTGCCATTAACATCTATTGAAGTTTTTGAATCTTCTTTAATTGAAAAGTCAGGGTTTGTGAGTTCTTTAAATATCTCAAGCATTTCATCGAGTTCATGTTGTTCAAGAATGTTATCCTCAAGAGCTTGTTCAATTGCTGAAGCAGCTTTTTCAAAAGGATACGCACCCCTTAAATGTTGATTTCTTTCCAACCACTTTTTCAACGCATAGACTTCATCTTCTGTTAGAATATCATCGTCTGTTATATCAAGTAATAGTTGTTCGAGATCTTGTAAAGAACGAGTTTGCTCATTATACTTGGTTTTGTATTGGTTTCTTGTAGGTTTTACGTCCTTGGGTTCAAATAGTGAAGGCATAATAAACTCATCAAGTTCTGTTAACTTACGAAATAATTCATATGTAGCCTTAGAATCTGATAATGCTCTATGTGCTTTATCATTGGAAATACCAAAGACTTCACAAAGCGTTTCCAATTTATAATCATGAAGATCAGGATTCCTTTCTCTTGCCAAATCAAGAGTGTCTATATATCTGCATTTGATAGGAATGTTAAATTTAGCACAGGCAGCGCATAAAAAAGAGAGGTCAAAAGTAACATTGTGACCAACTATTATATTATTATCTATAAATTCTACAAAATCATCAATGATAGTTCCTATATATGGAGCACTTGTTAGCATATCAGAAGTAATGCCTGTAAGTTCTGATATTGTAGGAGTTACCTTTCCATTAACACAGAGCAAAGTGTCGAAAGAATCGACTATTTCATTGTCACAGATTTTGATTGCGCCAATTTCCAGTATTTCGTCATATTTGGGGCTTAATCCAGTCGTTTCAAAATCCAAGCATACATAAGTCATTTTCTTCATTCCTTTCTGTTTTTTTGTTTAAAACAACAAAATTCATTTCGTGAATTTATGCAAGTATACAAATCTCGTAATTACGAATAAGATTTATCTTGACATTCTCGTATATACGAGATATAATATAATCATTCACAAACCATTACACAAAATAAGTTATACAAAAACACCCCTGCAAAAGCACGGAGCTTTCACAAGTGGCTATGATATTAACTATTAGTGACAATTTAAGTATATCATATATGTGTGTTTTTGTCAATAACAGATAGGCAATGGAAGATGAGATTATTCACTCATAAAACAATTCTCCTATAAACCCGAGCGGCAGCGGGACGGTCTGCCGCAGAGAGAGAAGGTGAAAGCATGGCAGTAAAGCCTATCTGGGGCAAGCGGGTTGATAAGGCTCTTATAGATAAGGGCATGACAAAGAAGGAACTCGCTGAAAAGCTCCATATCAACTATACTCAGATGTGTGGCGTTATCGGCGGCATCGTGATAAATAAGGCTATCAAGACAAGTGTCTGCGCATACCTTGGCGTTGAAGAGTGATTCTAGGGGTAAAAGAAATGGAAAAGTTCAAAACGAAGTACGAAAAGCCCAAGATCATCAGCTGCAAGGACTGTAACAACTATAAGCACTGCTCCGAGCGCAGCAGACTGTATCCTTGCAGGCTGTATAAGCCAGTGAAAGTAAAGGAGGAATAGACTATGGCAAAACGCTTGACCCACGCCGAGCGCGTGAAAAGAAAGCTCAAAGCCGCTCAGGCAGAAAAGGGCATAACTCAGACAGACATTGCGAAGGTCTTCGGACTGCCGCAGCAGAGTGTCAGCAAGATGTATTGTAACCTCGATCAGGTGCCTCTGGGCAAAGCTCGGCGGCTCCTGCGGATCCTCGGGCTGACGCTGGCGGACATTGATGCAATTGAATGAATTGAATGAGGTGATACAGTGAAACACGACCACAAACTCGACTTCGTTGCCGCGCTGGGCAAGGCTCTGCGGGAGAACTCCCGGGAGGAGATCTTCGGACTGACCTACGACAAGGATCCGGACGGCTTCGAGGCGGTGACGATACTCTACACGAACGGCTGTCCCCGGACGGTAAACGTCACAGGCGACAGCTGCATAGCGATAATGCAGGACATAGCAAAGGCGATACTTTGAAAGGAGGATATCATGAAGAAAAAACGCAAGGAAGACATCGAGCTCTGCATAGCCGCAGGGATAGTGGTGGCATACATGGCTATCCTTACCTACGCAGAGTTAGCACATGACCACGCGCTTGCATTATGGAGCACCGCGGTCTTCGTGTGCCTGCTGTACATCTGCAAGCAGGCTGATCGGTACGAAAAGGCGGAGCTGAGACACCGCAGAGCAAGAGCAAGGATGTTGCAGCAGAGCCTTGACGAGCTGGAGCAGTGGCGCGAGAGCAGGGAGGCGGACTGATGGGTGATGACCTGCGTGAATGGTACAAAAAGCACGGGGTTTGTCCTCAATGCGGTCAAAGAGATGGTTTCAACGGCGGTGTGCTATGCTTCGAGTGCAGAGGAAAGGTTCAGTTGAACAATATCAAATATCAGTCAGACCCGGAACGCAAGAGACGGTATAACCAAACCGCAAAAGAGCGAAAACAACGACAGTATTATGAGCGCAAGGCTTCGGGGCTGTGTACTCGCTGCGGACATCTTCCGCAAGAAAAAGGGCAGCTCTGCTTAGAGTGCTGGAGGAAACGGCAACGGCAGCGGGGAAAGCTGAAAAGTGGCAGATTAAGACGCGGAATGCACTTTAAAGACCGCATAGAGCGAGGAGTATGCATGTATTGTCAAAAACCTACAGTTCCCGGGAAATGTTTTTGCGAGGAGCATTTATATCAACGTCAGCAGGTCTTTGAAAAGTGCAAAGCTAAAATGTCAGAAAGATGGCGTAATGAAATCCAAACCGATTGGGAGCTTGCAAAAGCTTTACACAAAAAGAGAGCAGGTGAAAATAATGGAATGTAAATTCTGTGGCAAAGAAATAGGTGCGGCAAAATACTTCAGTCAGAAAAATGGTTCCTGTTCTGAATGTACTAATACTTGCATGAAGAAGTGCCCTGATTCTTCGAGTGTTTTAGGCTGGCACTATGAGCCTTGCGTGTCCTGTGAGAACAATCCCTATCGCACACGGCATATCTGGAACGGAAAGGAGTGGGTAAAGAGTGATAGATATTGAGGGTTTCCGTAATTACTTGTATGAAGAAGAGCTGTCAAAGAACACGATAGACGCATACATTACGGGCGTAAAAAAATACACAGAGTTATTTGACGAAGTTACAAAGCCTAATTTGATCGAGTTTAAGCGGCACCTTTCCGAACGTATGAAGCCGAAAACGGTAAATTTGAGGCTTCGGGCGATGGTCGCATACTGTGAATTCATCGGTCAGCCTATGACTATCAAAACTATTAAGGAGCCGAAGAAAACGCATATAGACAACGTAATCACTGTTGAGCAGTATGAACGTCTCATGCACGGGCTGAAAACAGACTATAAGGAATACCAATACTTCAATATCCTGTTGCTGGCGAAGACCGGAATGCGTATCTCGGAAGCTCTGAGAGTGACTAAGAAGGATATACAGAACGGTAAGGTAACAATGCCGACCAAAGCACATATCAGAACCATATATTTTCCGAAATCGTTGCAGGACGAAATGAGAGATTATCTTACAAATTTCGGAGACGATGACAGAGTGATGATAAACCGCAGCGGCAAGCCGATAACTTCCAGAGGGGTAGCTGAAAGTCTTCACCGCTTTGCCAAGCGATACGACATACCTACTGAGAACGCACATCCGCACTCATTCAGACACTTTTTTGCGATAGAATTTCTAAAGCGAAACAATAATATTGCCCTGCTTGCAGATCTGTTGGGACACGGCAGCGTTAATGTCACCCAGATTTATCTTCGGCAGTCCCAGGAAGAGCAGGAGCGGGCAATAGACAAGGCGGTGAATTGGTGATGGCAAAATGGGAAGATACAGTAAAGTTTTGCAAAGAGCATTACGAAAACTGCTATAATTGCCCGATAAGAGGTGCTTGCTGGGAAGAACGCAGAGACAAGAGAGCAGGAGGGAGAAGCTCCCAGGAATACAAGAATGATATGATAAAGGCATTTGAAAACCATATCAGGGAGGCGGACTGATGAAATATATTAGTGTGGACTATATCGTTGATATATGTCAAGTAAACATAACAATGCTGAAAGCGCACCATCAAAGTGTTGCAGTATCAGCTCTGCGAAGAGTGATGGAAGCGGTGAAAGAAGATTGTGTTGAAGCCGAGCCTGTGAAGCATGGGAAATGGAAACACGTCGCAGGAATGAACAGCAAATGTTCTGTATGTTCACATTACTTTCCTGTAACTGAGTTTGATAGCAGACCGTTTGATATTAATTACTGCCCGAATTGCGGCACGAGAATGGACGAAAAGGAGCGTGAAAACGATGATAAGATGTAAAGTAAAGGATTCAACTGCTGATGTAACCATAAAAGGGACTACCACACAATTGCTAAGAGAACTACTTATGCTGAATGTGGCAGTTATGAAAGACGTTAAAGTTGAGACTGAAGGTGGCAAGATCTATAGCCATGCAGAAAAAGTAATGCTCATAGCTGAGAAGTTGTCTAAAGTCGCATTAGACATTGGAAGAATCGAAGGAGAAGAAAATACATGATATCGGATAACACAAAAGCACCCGCCGCTGATGGCACAGCGACGGGCACGAAAAAAGGATCTTGTTCAGGCGGTCCTTATACTTATGATTATACATCAGAACGGCAGTTCTGTCAAGTGATGCTTGCAGGCATCTGCGAATTGGCTGATGACATCATCGCAGACGAGAGCGCCGACGCCGAAGTCGCAGGATATGCAGGCCAGATAAAAGGAAGAGCATACGCACTTAAATTCGTTTTGTTGGGGGTGTGACCGTGAAGTACATATTTGACGGAAAGATCGAGCTAAGGTATACCGACGGCGAGTACGAGATATATGTTGACGGCGAAAAGAAAAACCGTGGTCTCTGCCCCGATCAGCTCGGCAATGCGCGGCTTGCCATAAACGACTATACAAGCGAGATCCACGATTATCTCAGGAGCAAGGCAAGGCGATATCTGACCGCCAGCGGCAAGAACCCTGTGACAGGCTGTGAGCGTACAGATATCAGCTGCAAGGATTGCAGAGCCGAAGGGAAGGATATACCGGGGACTAAGTGTTTGTTCCCGATCGAGGACCCATGAAAAAGATATATGTAACTGCCGATATCTATATACGGGAAGAACCCAAGGGCTTTTCCGCGACAGGATATAAGATCAACGTCAATGAGCCTTCCATGAATGTGCTCTACCGAAAGTATAAAGAGCACAACGGCTTTGCACAGAATCAGCCGCTGTCCGACAGAGACAGGCTCGCCTTCGAGAAGCTTATAATCTCCCTGATAGACAAAGGCAGGATCATCGTTAGGAAATAGCTGTTTTGCAGTTGACTGCAAGAAAGGGAGTTTAATATGGATTACATTGAAAATGCTATCAACAAGATAAGAGAGGAGTATGACAAGCTCAAAGGGCTCAGTCAGCACGCGAACGTAGTAGCACCGTATGTCAGGGACGAGCTCGAAGTGTTTTGCAAGCAGGACAAAGAATTTGCTCAGGCAGTCGTGCAGACCGACAAGAAGCTCAAGGACTGCATAGAGTCAACGGTCAAAGGGTGCAAAGACAGCGTATCGGATCTCACGATATATAAGAGAGCCGTAGAGTTTTATTTCCCGGGTGCAACTGTACATATGACGCTCACCATTGACCTTGTCGGTTCCGCTGCTGCACCCGCACCCGAAACCAAATCGCCGTCCTCGATAGATCTCAGCTTCGACGAGCTGTTCGGGTGAGGTGATAATAGTGCAATTTGGTAAAGATATAGAGAGACAGATCAATGAGGAGTTCACGCAGTACATTTTCTACCGGCGGGATTCCTCGTCTCCGACAGCAGGGTATCACTGCCATTGTACAAGGTGCAACAGATCTTATTATGCCGATTACTCAGAGATATGCGTGGACGGTTACACACTCAGGCACGGCAACTACGCGAAGTGCCCCGCCTGCAAGCATACAGGCGTACTTCATCACGAAAACCGCGGAAAGAAGTGCCTGACAGAACGCCGCGCTTTTGTAATATGGCACAAGGAAAGCGAGAATAAAGTTACAGCCTATGCAGTATATGCCGCTAAGGCATACGAAGGCGATCCCTGGGAAAGCTGGCTCAACAAGAATTACACTTCGGGCGAATACGACCCGTCGCCGCAGATCGAACTATATGAAAAGGCGATATACCATTTTACTCCGGGTGATGTCAGAGTAGAAAAGCCATCGTACTATGATGGATGGCATGAGACCCGAATCAAGATTACCGAGCCGTTCAGCACCGGTCCTTACGGGTCAGTGCCGATATATACATTCATAAACGAAACGGTATTGCAGAGCTCCTTTCTCAGGTACAGTGCTTATAAGCTGTATCTGGAAAAGATCGAAGAAAGGGCGGGCACCTACGGCTACTATGGATATTGCCAATGCCCGAAGCTGATGAAGTACATCTGTGCTTATGTCTTATATCCTCAGCTGGAAATGATGCTGAAAGCGGGCATGGAACAATATGTGTGCGAAGCGGTCGAGTTCGGCACATGGGACAAGCGGTATTTCAATTGGAATGCAGCTAAGCCCTGCGAATTCTTCAAGAGATTGACACCGCAGCAGGCGAAAGAAATGTTGGAGTATGATATCGCTCCACAGAAGGCAGTAGAGTACTGCAAGCTTATCAAAGCGGGCGTAAAGATATCTGTCAAGCAATTCCGCAACATTTATCATGATATCAGTTATCCCGATGAGCTGTTCGGGTTGCTCAAAAAGCCGTATGGTATCACAGTCACAAAGGCGCTCAACTACCTGTCCCGATTTAAAGGTATCCTGTCTAACAATCTCACGACCTGGGCGGACTATATCCACGATGCCGAGGAGCTGGGCTATGACCTCAGCGTGCATAATGTGCTCTACCCGAAAAACCTCATCGAAGCACACGCAGCTACTATCAACGTCCTCAACGCCAAGAGGATCGAGAAAGAGACAAAGGAAATGGCGGCACTCACCAAGCGCCTGAAAAAGCAGTACAGGTTTGAGTTTGGAGATCTGGTTATCAAGATTCCCGAGAGCATCCAGGAGATCATCACAGAGGGCAAGGTGTTACATCATTGTGTAGGCGGATATGCCGACCGCCACGCTAAGGGTCAGTGCATAATCGTTTTCTTGCGGAAAAAGGCAGAGCCCAACACTCCGTACTATACGATAGAGATAGGCGGGAAGTGGGGAAACAGACAGCATATAGTACAGTGTCACGGCTACGCGAATGAGGCGTATAATAAAAAGCCGCAGGAGATAAAGGATTTTGAAAAAGAGTTTTCAAAGTTTCTTATGAATCCGAAAGAATATAAAAAAGCCAAGCAAAGGGAAAAGCTCGGCACAAAGCAAGAACCGATACAGATAGCAGTTTAAGGAGGAAAGATCATGTCGGAAGTAAAAGATATCACGGAGTACACCGAGGAGCAGACCACTATAGAAGGCGTTCCGGTCGGCATAGACACCGCACTCACACCGCAGATGCGCGAGGCAGTAAAGATCCACGAAGCTATTATCCATCACGCCGCAGAAGCAGTTACACATCTTTACGAGATGGGTCGCCAGCTCAAAGCCATGAGGGACGGCAAGTATTACATCCACCTCGGATATGAGTCGTTCGGGCAGTACGTCGAAGAAAACGGCGATTACAGTTTCAAGGAGCGGCAGGCGTACAAGTACATAAAGATCGTAGAGACATACAGCGACAAGTTCGTTGGTGATAATCAAGGGCTCGGGATCGAGCGCCTTGAAATGCTCACAGCTCTGGGAGAGCGTGATGCAGCGGAGTTGGTCGAGAGTACAGACCTAGCGGGCATGACCACAGCGGAAGTCAAGCAGCTCATAAAGGAAAAGCAGGGTCTCGGTGAGCAGCTGAGTCTCCTGGAGTCTGAGCTTGACAACTCTGAGGCAGAGTATAAGTCGGAGATCGCCGACGCAAAGAAGACAGCCGAAGATCTGAAGAAAAAGCTCGATGCTGAGAAAAAGAAGCTGCAAGAGCAGAAAAAGGCTCATGACAGTGAGATCGTGCTCCTCAAGGAACAGCTTGCCAATGCCAAGCCCACGGACGAGCAGATCGAGAAGATAAAGTCCGAAGCTGCTGCACAAGTCAAGGCCGAGTATGAGAGCAAGATCAAGCTCGCCGAAGACAAGATGGCTGTCCTGGAAAAGAAAATGCAGTCCAAGAACGAGAACGAGAGCCGCGCCGCCCTCAAGGTATATTTTGAAGAAACGCAGAAAAATGTCTCTGCTTTTATTGAGAAAATAAGATCACTGGAAGACAAGACCGAGCGTGACAAGTACACCTCCGGAGCCGTTAAGTGGCTGGAGAAGATCGTGGAGCAGTTGCAAGAAGGTGCCGAAGCATGAGGGAAGATATTACATCAAGCTGCACAAAGATCATGCAGCACTACGGAGTGCAGGCTCAGAAGCTAAAGCTCGTCGAAGAACTCGCAGAGCTCATACAAGCTGTGCTGAAATCTCCCGAAAACCTTATAACAGATGATATGGTCGAAGAGATCGCAGACGTAGATATCATGCTAAAGCAGTTTATAACCGTTATGAGCAGAGAACAGTGCAGCCTCAAGCATGATATAACGTGTTATAAGCTCAGGCGACAGCTTGACAGGATGGAGGGAGAAGATGAACTGCACGAAAAACCCACTCTTCAAGGAGAAAGCCAGAGTTGAAGCGATGGACAAGATACTGACAGTAGCGGGCATACACTTTGCCCGCCTGCTGTACGTCCTCAAAGATGAGGGTTTCGGGAAGAAGAAAACCTGTGAGTACTGGAACAAGTACGTTGAAGCTGTCGAGTATGTGTGTGGAGATCACGATCCCGAGGTCAGGAAGTACCGCATGAACAAGCTTCTGCAAGACGCACCGTACATCACATACAGCCGAGCGGTCAACGTCCTCGACTGTCAGGCAGGATTTGCACCGAAAGATTTAGAGTGGATATACAGCGTAAAAGACGCACGGGGCGACATGATAGACAACATCTTGCTGTCTATGCTGGTTCTCCACTACGACTTTGGCTTCGGGGAAATGCGAATAGCCCGCGTTATGACCGCATGGTCACAGTGTAACCTGAGTGATGCTATAGAGTGGGCAGAGCAGTATACAGGCAACACGATCGAAGCGTCGAAGAAGGACGTGTACGATTGGCTAAAGACGATCACAAAGAAGCAGAGGACAGCAACCCTCGCCGAGCAGAATGACGCTAAGGCGGGGCTGGAAGCGCTGAGGAAGTATCAAGCGGAGGTGAGCGGGTGTGTACAGTTACGAAAAGCAAAAGGAGAGGTATGAGTGGTACAAGGCGCACGGCATATGCGTCAAGTGCGGTCAGCGTAGTGCAGAGCGAGGAAGGCTGCTATGTCTTGAATGTTGGGGAAAGCAACTCGAAGCCAACCGAAAGCGGGTGCTCTCAGACGCAGACAAGGCAAAAATGCGTGAGTACATAAGAGTTAAGCGCGAAGAGTGGCGCAATAATGGAATATGTATCATCTGCGGCAAGCGTAATGCTAATGAAGGAAAAAACACCTGTGGCATATGCCGAGCGAAAGACAGAGAACGGCATCGGGAGAAAGCAAGGGAGATCGGGAAAATACCGATGGAAGAAAGAGGATATGGCTATTGCTTCCAGTGCTGCACACCGATACCGATAGACAGCAAGCGTAAGAAATGCGACAGATGCCGCGAGAATGACAGGATAGTCCTCGAGGAAAACCGAAAGAAGATAGACTACACTGTTCATCCGTTCAGGGCGATGAACAAAATCACGTTCGGAGGTGCGACATGAAGAACTGTGAGAAGCTACACAACCGTGCGCTGTATGGGTGGATTTGTGGTGCAGTATATATGATGGAGAACTGAAACGATGGACGGTGATTAAATGAACAAATTCAAAGCGTGGTTAATTCGCAAATTAGGTGGCTATGTGCATTTGAGCGAACTGCCGATCATTTACCGAGAGCGTCCAGTTGTAACATTACGGGGGATAGCACCCGCGCCTGATGAACGCGAAAACATTCCGATTGATATACAGAGAGAATATGCCGAACGTAACGTTCGCGATATGATTGCAAAAGCGATTTATGACAATCGTATATTTGATATGGCTGAAACGAATGACGAAATAACGGGTAGGAAAATGTATAAATTTACGATAAAAATTGTAAAACCCGATGAAGAACCGAATAACTGTAAATATGTACATTGGTCCGACGACCCCAAAAGTTTTTACCCGCCACCAACGCCCGATTATTCCGATTGGTGGCAAGGAATGGACGGTGATTAAATGGAACGACTTACCGACAGAAAAAGAGCCGCCGTCCTGAAAGATATCATCACCCGCATGGAAGCGGGCGGCTTTGAGGTAGCCGAAGAGAACAAAATCTATGTCAAACTGGCGGAGTACGAGAACGCCGAGGAAGATGAGGAAGGCGCAGTATGGACGCCGCTTATGGGCGAATTCGTCTGTAGCAACTGTGGTGGGGACGCACCGATGAATGTATATAGAGTGCATAGAGTACTCACAAAGCACTGTCCGCACTGCGGTGCAAAAATGAACATGGAGGACGAAGACAATGCGTGAAATACTATTCCGCGGAAAGCGGGTCGATAACGGAGAATGGGCTTACGGCGATTTGCTCACCTGTGATGACGAAATGGAAATATACAGCGAATCACATGGTGAGAACGGAGGCTGGGTTATTCCCGAAACGGTCGGCGAATACACCGGTCTGACCGACAAGAATGGCGTGAAGATCTTCGAGGGAGACATTGTCAAAGGCACAGCTTACTCCGCTAAATTCGTAGGCATTATTGTATGGATTGATGAAATTGGCGGTTTTGGAGTACGTTATAGAAAAAGACAAGAAGCAACAGCTTGGGACAATTCATCAATTTTGAAATGTGCATCGAAGGGACGTACTGATGAGTTTACAGCTGAAATCATCGGCAACATATACGACAATCCCGAGCTTGATAAAGGAGGCAATAAAAATGTCCGATAATTATATAAACATCTGCCAGAAGTGCGGAGAAATATTCGAGTCGGAATACGAATACAAGGATCTCTGCGAAAGCTGCGAGGCGAGCAGAGTTTTTCCCGTACAAAAGAAATGCACCAAATGCAGCATTACATATATAAGCGATGACCCGTTTTCTTTGTATTGCCCCGATTGCAAGGCAGACCGTGAGCTAAGATGCAAGATATGCGGGGCATACATCGAAAAGACTTCGGGCAACCGCAGATACTGCACTTCATGTGCCAAACACATGAGAAACGAAGGAAAGAAAACAGACAGGCAGCACTTCCGCGATCGGCAGGCAGCAATTAAGGCAGCCAAGAAGCGAGAGCAAAAACGCAAAGCAAGAGGTGCGATCGGCATCGCCGAAGCTGTCAAGGCTGCCGAAAAGCTCGGGATCAGTTACGGACAGTATATGGACAAGTACAGATAACAGATAAGCCCCTTTATATATTATAATAGTACAGCTCAAAAAAAGTGCGCCTTCGGGCGCACCTGAGAGCTCGTAATGGGTATTAGTATATTGCGTAACGGCAAGCAGGAGTCGGAGAGGAGACGGAGCAGATGGGAGCAAAGATCAGAGAGCAGAGATTCCGTGCAGGAGATTACCTTGAGCTTAACATCTATCCCGTCTTCGAGTGCCGCCGTTCGGACGGTCGCCGCCGCAGGAATCGCCCGAGCAAGGATGCAGTCAAGAGAATCAACCAGAAGAACAGAGAGAACGAGGTCAACAGGATCCTTGTTGCGAATTTCACGACCAAGGACTACTATGTGACCCTGAGCTACAAGTCGGTGCCCGATTCGGAAGAGCAGGTCAGACGTGATGTGAGATACTTCATCGACAAGCTCAACCGCCGCAGAGCATCGCAAGGTCTTGACAAGGCTAAGTATGTCAAGATCATAGAGCGCGGCTCCCGCAGCGGAAGATATCACATACACCTCGTCATCAGCGGCGAGGGCATAACGCCTGCACTGATAGCCGAACTGTGGGGCAAGGGCTATGTGGACTGCAAGCCGTTGCAGTTCTCAGCCGATGGACTCAAAGGTCTGGCTCGGTACTTCACCAAGGACAAGCAGGAAGGCGGAGACAAAGAGGGCAGCTGCCGTCACTCCTGGAGCTGTTCCCGCAACTGCGTTCGCCCGCAGCCGAGGACAAACGACCATAAGTACAGCAAGCGTGCTGTCCGCAGCATGGTCGAGGAGAACGCCGCGGAGAAAGTCCTGCGTGCTATGCATCCCGACTACATACTCGCAGACTGCGAGACTTACTACCGCGACGAAACAGGGCTGTATTATATCTATGCGATCATGTACCGCAAAGATACCAAGCTGAATATCTGAGAGGAGAGATACGATGATAACGAAACAGATGCTCAAAGCCTACCCGTACAGTGCCCAGCGCCTGCGGACAGGCAGGGGAAACAGCACAGACGAGATCACGGTGACGGAGGTCGAAGCCTTTATCGCCGGCATTGCTGATGCCCTGACACATGATATCTTTGCTTACAGGTACATAGACGGGCTCTCCTGGGTCAGGATCTCCGTTGAGACAAATAATTCTGCCGATAATTGCCGCATGATAGCAGCAAGGTATTTAATTGCGCGTGGAATCCGCTAGAAATTTTGTTCGGTTTGTTCGTTTTGTTCGGTTTTTTTATGTTAAAATTAAAGCATGGAGCAATATCCATGCAGAGATCTTCCTTTCGGTCAAGCGAATGAGTCACAGCACGCTCCATAGATGGAACGTGCTTTTCTTGTTCGCAAAGGAGCGCATCATGTATTACTCGCCCGAACAGATCAGAGAGCTTTATAAGCGCGGAGAGATCCACCTCTTTTACGGATCATCCGAATGGCAGGCGACTGCCTGCGAAGCTAAAAAGGCGGCACATGGAGAATGTCAGATGTGCAAGGAAAATCACAAGCTCACCAAGGCAACGACTGCACATCACATCAAGTTCCTGCGCAATGCGCCTGAGCTCGCATATGAGCAGAGCAATCTTATGGCACTGTGTCACGATTGTCACGAGCGCATCCATGAGCGGGGGATCTATGCAAAGCCCAAAGGCTACACCAACGACGAGCGATGGTAGTACCCCCGGGTCAAAAAAACGAAAAATTTTCAGGCGCTCCCGACCGAGCACCACCTA
>OCVV012844599.1_pt1 | contig 36999 bp, 37 predicted proteins | sample 1539721 | NCBI WGS metagenome assembly OCVV01 (sample SAMN02144230, study PRJEB22623) | gut metagenome | biome: sheep rumen | host: Ovis aries | place: New Zealand | reverse complement strand
CGGATTCTGCATCGAGTGTCGCCGTGAGGTCGAGTTCTTTTTCGGCGAGGTATTTCTCAATATACTCGTCTTGGATGGGTGAACGGCGAGCGTTGATCATCTCCACTTTCTCGGGGATGATGTCCACCGCCGTCACTTTATTGTGTTGGGCGAGTAGGGTAGCGATGCTGAGACCTACATAACCTGTTCCTGCAACTGCAATCTTCATGATTCAAAAAATGGTTAGACAAAGTACTTACCTTGGCTTTGACCGTCGCTTGACCGTCGTTCGACCGTCGGGATTGGGCCGTTTTTAGAGACTCTTAAATCTGTCCCGTGAGATTTTTAAATGTGTTCCTCGACGCCACGGAAATGAACGTTCAGTTCATGGAGGTGCTCCAGGAGTACGCCGAGTGAGGTTCCTTTGGTCATTTCCGCGAAAGCATTCACATCTTTCGGGAAACATTTCCCGCCGTAACCGAACTTGCCATCGGGTCCCGGGACGTAGGTGTGGGTGTCGTTGATGTAACCGGAGAGAAGAACGCCGGTGTGCACTTTGCGCCAATCGGCTCCCATCTTCTCACAGTATTCGCGGCAGGCATTGAAATACGTTACTTTGTATGCGCCAAAGACATTGTGCATGTACTTTGTTAACTCTGCCTCCAGCGGGCTCATAACGGTAAATTTCTTACCCACGAAGATCCTCGTCAATAACTCCTGCTCGCCGGTGAAGACCATAATCTGTTTGTTGAAGTCCTCGATAAACGTACGCTCGGTCAGGAATTCCGGCATGTAATAAACCCTGTGCCCGGTCTCCTTGGAAAGACGCTCGCTCGTGCCCGGCAGAATGGTCGTGCGGACAAATACCGGTACGTCCGGCAGGTTTTCGATAAGCTCGGTCATGAGGCGCAGATCTTGCGTACCATCATCTTCTGTCGGTACGTGAATCTGAAGAAAAGCGATATCGATGTCGCTTAAGTCATCGTTGTAACCCTTGTAAGGATCAGAGATGAATAATTTACACTCTGGGTTGTTGTTCTCCAGCCAGTTTTTCAGGGCTCCTCCCACGAAGCCGCATCCAATAATTCCAACTTTAATCATTTTTGTATAGTATTTTTGTGTCTGTTAAAACAAAGTTTTATAGCCATACGAAGAGAGAACCTTCGTAAAAAATCCTGCAAAGATACGAATTTATTTTCATATTCGCAAGTGCGCGCGCAATTTTATAAAGAAAAAACGCGTATAAGTGCAAAAAACGATTTTTTTTTGTTTTTCATTTTCTACTTTAAAGATTTTGTAGTACCTTTGCGCCGATTTTGCCTAAATCCGGCCTAAAAACAAAAAAAACAATAAAAATATGAAGAATTTTAAATTGTGGAATACGATCTGCGGATGGGTTGTTTTTGCCATCGCCGCGGCAACGTATCTCCTTACGATGGAGCCCACCGCGTCTTTCTGGGACTGCGGCGAGTTCATCTCCTCCGCCTGGAAGTTGGACGTAGGACACCCGCCCGGAGCACCGTTTTTCATGCTCATGGGCCATTTCTTTAGTCTGTTTGCTTCTGACACAGCCCATGTGGCCATGTGCGTCAACGCCCTGTCCGCGCTGGCAAGTGCCTTCACGATCCTGTTCCTTTTCTGGACAATCACGGCGTTAGCAAAGAAGTTGGTACAGCCCGACACACTCTGGAAAGGCATCGCGCTCCTTGGAGCAGGTACCGTAGGTGCACTTGCGTACACCTTCTCCGATACCTTCTGGTTCTCGGCTGTAGAGGGAGAGGTGTATGCCTCTTCATCGCTCTTCACGGCGGTGGTCTTCTGGCTGATTCTCAAATGGGATGAGCAGGCAGACGAAGAGGGTAGCGACCGTTGGCTGATTGCTATCGCTTACCTCATGGGACTGTCCATCGGCGTGCACTTGCTGAACTTGCTGACCATTCCGGCAATCGGTCTGGTGTATTATTTCCGCCGCTACGAGTTCTCCTGGAAGGGCTTGATTTATGCCTTCTTGGCTTCCTGCTTAGTACTTCTGGTTATCTTGTACGGCATCATCCCCGGCTTCCCGACGCTCATCGGATGGTTCGAACTCTTGTTCGTAAATAGCCTCGGATGTCCCTTCAATACGGGCCTCGCGGTATGTATCGTACTCACCGTAGGAATCCTCGTTTGGGCGATTCTGTACACGAAGAAAAAGGCCGATATCGAGTATTCCGAAGCGAATGGCAAGAACCTCTGGAGATGGCTGAATACCGGCATCTTGATGGTGACGGTTATCCTCATCGGCTATAGCTCGTACGCCGCTTTGGTGATTCGCTCGAATGCCGACACTCCGATGGATCAGAACAGCCCGGATAACGTCTTCTCCCTCAAGTATTATTTGAACCGCGAGCAGTACGGCGACCGTCCTCTGTTCTACGGCCAGACTTACAATGCGCCGGTTGAACTCCGCATCGAGGGCAATATGTGCGTGCCGGTAGAGAAGAAAGGTCATGCGCAATACGCTCCGGCTCCCAAAGTAGAAGGAGAGAAAGACCATTATGTTATCACCGGATACAAGACCTCTTACAAATATATGCCGCAATTCTGCATGCTCTTCCCGCGTATGTATTCTGCGCAAGGAAGCCATGTGAGCGCTTATAAGGAGTGGGCAAATGTCAAGGGCAAACGGGTTCGCTATGAGTACTGCGGCCAGCAGAAGACGGAGTACTGTCCGACTTTTGCGGAGAACCTCCGTTTCTTCTTCCGTTACCAGGTGAACTTCATGTACTGGCGGTACTTCATGTGGAATTTTGCGGGTCGTCAGAATGACTTGCAATCCTATGGTGAAATCACCAAAGGAAACTGGATCTCCGGCATTCCGTTTATCGATAACGCCATGCTTGGCGACCAATCCCAACTGCCTGCAGAACTCAAGGAGAACAAAGGTCATAACGTCTATTATTTCCTGCCGCTCATCTTGGGCGTCATCGGTATTGTTTGGCAGTGCCGCAAGCGCGACAAGGACGGAAAAGAAGTGGGATGGCAGAACTTCACGTTAACCTTCTTGCTCTTCTTCTTAACCGGTCTGGCGATTGTTATGTACCTCAATCAGACTCCTTACCAACCGCGCGAGCGTGACTACGCGTACGCGGGATCGTTCTATGCTTTCTGTATTTGGATCGGTCTCGGTGTGCTGGCTCTCATCGATTGGATCAATAGCGCCCTGAAGAGCGAAAACGGCAAGGCCGTTGTGGCACTTTGTGCAAGCCTCGTCTGCTTGCTTGTTCCTGCGCAGATGGCTTCGCAAAACTGGGATGATCACGACCGCTCGCAGCGTTATTCCTGCCGCGATTTCGGAGCCAACTACCTCAAGTCCTGCGAGGATCAGGCGATCCTCTTCTCCAATGGCGATAACGACACCTTCCCGCTTTGGTACAACCAAGAGGTGGAGGAAGAAGGAACGGACAAACGTGTCTGCAACCTCTCGTATCTCCAGACCGATTGGTATATTGACCAGATGAAGCGTCCGTACTACGAGTCGCAGGCTCTTCCGATTTCTTGGGAATACAAGGATTACATGCCCGGAGCAAATGAGATTGCCCGCGTGGATAACCGTCTCGGACAACCCATCTCTGTGGAGAAAGCCTTTAATTTCCTGCGTTCTGACGATCCGCGTACCAAGACCCGTGAGGGTGACAATTACTTGCCTTCCGACCAACTCTTTGTAGAGACGCCCGCCGGCGAGCAGATTTTCTTCAAGAAGAAAAGGATGTACACCCGCTCGGAAATGATGATCATGGAGATGCTCTCTACCAACAAATGGGAACGCCCGATCTATTTCTGCGCGACAGTCGGAAACGACTACTATCTGGGCCTCGAGCCGTATATGGAACTCACGGGTTTGGCATACCAAATCATGCCGACGCGTAGCCGTGACGGACAACCGCGCGTGAACTCCGAGAAGATGTACGAGAATATGATGCATAAATTCAAGTTCGGCAACATGAATATCCCGGGCATCTATATTGACGAGAACCTCATGCGTATGTGTCGTACCCACCGGATGATGTTCGCTCAACTGGCGGAACAACTTATCCGTGAGAACCAGCGTGAGAAGGCGCTTGAAGTATTGGATTATGCAGAGGAGCAACTCCCCGGCTATAATATTCCGTACGACTACACTTCCGCTTCGATGGCGGCTATGTATTTCATGCTTGACGAGGACGAGAAAGCCCTCGCCATCATGGATGACGTAGCGAAAACCTGCGTGGAGTACCTGCGTTTCTCGGCATCTCTGGATCGCCGCCAGCGCGAACTCATGGAGTCCACTACTGGCCGTCAGGCGGCTATCTTGGATTATGTCCTCCGTACGTGTGAGCGCAACGGACAGACCGAATTAGTGGAAAAATATTACGGCGACTATGCCGCTTATGTGAAATGAAAGAAATAAACAAAATACCGGTTCTATTGCTTACCGGCTATCTCGGTTCGGGAAAAACGACACTTCTGAACCGTATTCTTACCAACAACAAAGGTATTCGCTTTGCCGTTATCGTCAATGATATCGGCGAAGTGAATATCGATGCTTCGCTCATTCAGCAGGGCGGAGTAGTGTCTCAGAAGAATGATTCCCTCGTGGCGCTGCAAAACGGCTGTATCTGCTGCACGCTTCAGACCGATCTCATCAACCAGTTGCACGATCTTGCCGCGCAAAAGGCGTATGACTACATCGTCATTGAGGCTTCCGGTATCTGCGAGCCGGCTCCTATAGCGCAGACCTTGTGTTCGTACCCGCAGATGGTACCTCAGTTTGCGCAGGACGGAATGCCGGTTTTGGATTGTATCTGCACGGTTGTGGATGCACTTCGTATCCGCGACGAGTTCGATGGCGGTGAACAGCTGGCGCACTATGTGCCTAAGGAAGAAGACCTCGCAGCACTCGTGATTGAGCAGATTGAGTTCTCGAATATTGTTTTGTTAAACAAGGCATCTGAGGTGAGCGAAGAGGAGTTGGCAAAAATTAAATCCATTATTCGCGCCATTCAACCCACCGCAGAAATCATTGAGACCAACTACTGCGATGTGCCGTTTGAGAAGATTCTCAACACCCGTATGTTTGACTTTGACCGCACGGCAACTTCCGCTGCGTGGATTCAGGAAGTGGAGGATGCGTCGCATCACCATGACCATGATCATGAGCACGGCGAGCACGATCACTTGGCGGAGTTTGGCATAGAGACCTTTGTCTATTATGCGCGCAGACCGTTTGATCTCGGGCTCTTTGATGAGTTCGTGGCGGCTCATTGGCCCAAAAACGTCATCCGTTGCAAAGGCATGTGTTATTTTGCCGAAGAGTACGACATGTGCTATCTCTTTGAGCAAGCCGGGCGCCAGTTCAATCTCCGCAAAGCAGGAGAGTGGTTCGCCACCATGCCTAAAGAGGAACTCATGCAACTCATGGCGGACGACGCACAGCTTCGCAAGGACTGGGATGACCAATACGGCGACAGAATGCAGAAACTCGTCTTTATCGGCCAGCATCTGGATAAGAAAGCGCTTACGGATGCTCTGGACCGCTGTTTGCAATAAAATAATTTAACTCCGGATTCCGGCTGCAATTAACGTATGAAAAATAGAATGATTCTCCTCCTTCTTTGCGCATTGACCGTCACTTCGGTCTTTGCGCTGGAGGGAGATGCCAAAGCAGCTAAGAAAGAGGCGGTGAAGTCCCACCTTAAGCAGCATTTCAAGCCATACGGATTTATCCGTAACTACTTTGTGTTCGACTCCCGTGAATCCATGTCAGGCACCGGTGACTTGTATAACTACCAGCCCAAAGACGAGGCATGGAATCAGACAGAAGCTGAAACTGTAGCATCCGGAGTGGAGCGCCAAGACTTGAATGCCGTTTCTACTTTCCGTTTTCTCTCTCTGACAACCCGTTTGGGACTGGATATCGTCGGTTATAAATGGCGCGGAACGGAGTTTGGCGCTAAGATAGAAGCGGATTTCTATGCGGGCTTGAGTACAAAAGTCTCTCACCCCGTTACCGGCGTGGCACAGTTCCGTTTGCGTCAGGCATATATGACTTTAGGCTGGGATAGCTTGCGTATGAATGATAAGGATTACGCGCGCGTAGATCTGCTGCTCGGACAAGCTTGGCACCCGATGGCTGCGGACGCAAGCGACGTCATCTCGCTGGCTTCCGGAGCACCCTTCGGACCGTTCAACCGCTCGCCGCAAGTGAAGATGGATGCTCGTCTTGGCAAGTATTTCACCCTTACGGGTGCATTGATCTGGCAGATGCAATACTGCTCTGTAGGCCCGTCGCCAACCGGCGCAATCCAAGCCGCTGATTATATCATGTACAGTAAGACGCCGGAAGCCTATTTGGGTCTAAGCGTTCATACCAACGGATTCCTGCTGCGCGCCGGTGCAGACGTGCTGAGTATCAAACCCCGGCAGACAGGTACGGTCAATGCCGGAGGGAATACGATCTCCGTTAGCGTCAAGGACCGTATCACCACTGCTTCCCCGTTCCTCTATTTGCAATATAAGAAAGATGAGTTCTCGATCAAAGCCAAGACCATCTTCTCGGAGGCAGGCGAACACATGAATCTCAATAGCGGTTACGGAGTCAAAACCAAGAACCCGGATGGTTCATGGGATTATACGCCGCTCCGCGCATCATCATCGTGGCTGAGTATTGTGTATGGAGGCAAAATCGGAGCGCAGGAAGACAAACACCCGCAGAAACTGCAGGGTATTCTCTTTGCCGGATATATTGAGAATCTCGGAACGAAAGAAATGCTTTACGATGGTGACAATGATGGTCGTCCGGATGACTTATATACGCCGCGAGCCAATAATATGAATCGTATGTGGCGTCTGGCGCCTACCTTGCTCTATACAATAGGCAAGTTCCAATTAGGACTGGAGTACGAGATTACCTCTGTGCAATACGGACAAGCCGGCACCACCGACCTGTACGGAATTGCGAAAACAAACCTCCACTGGGTAACAAACCATCGTGTACAACTGATGACTAAATACAATTTCTAATGAAACGAATCATCAATCCCTGGACTTCCATGCCCGGCTATAACTGTTTTGGCTGTAGCCCGGATAACCCCATAGGAACGCGAATGCGATTCTTTGAGGATGGCGACGACATCATCTCTATCTGGCGCCCGACGCAGAACCATCAATCCTGGATCAACACCCTTCACGGCGGCGTTCAGGCGGTTCTGTTGGACGAAGTATGCGGATGGGTGGTCTTCCATAAACTTCAGACAGCCGGCGTGACGGCGAAAATGGAGATGCGTTACCATAAACCCGTATCTACGCTGCAGGATTATATCAAACTCCGCGGCTATCTCAAAGAGATGCGACGGAATGTGGCGATCGTAGTGGGAGAGATCTACTCCTCCGAAGGAGAACTCCTCTGCGAGTGCGTCTGCACGTACTTCACTTTCCCGCAAGATAAAGCAAAAGAGACAATGGGATACATTGCCTCTTCAGTCGAAGATCGCGAATACACTTGGGAGGAAGCCCTCAATCTCTGAATACTGACTACTGAATACTGACTACTTGATCTTACGGATCAACGTTAGTCCGTCTCGTAAAGGGAGGATGACCTGCTCAAAGCGGTCGTCCTCTTTTAGTTTGTCGTTGAAGGCTCTGAGTCCCAAGGTCTGTTTGTCTTTGTCGTACGCCGGATCGATGATGTGGCCGTCCCAAAGGGTGTTGTCCGCCAGGATGAATCCGCCTACCGGAACCAAGGGATAAATCGCCTCCAGATAGGCGCAATACTCCCGTTTGTCCGCATCAATAAAGACCAAATCAAAAGGCTGATTGCTGAATACTGAAAACTGATTACTGATGACTTCTACAGCATCCCCGATAATCAACTCAATGCGGTCGGATAGGGGAGATTGGGCTATATTCCGGAGGATGGTCTCTTCCAACTCGTCGTTGTGCTCGATGGTGATGAGTCTGCCGCCTTCGGCTAATCCTTCTGCCAGACAAAGGGCACTATAGCCGGTAAAAGTGCCGAGTTCCAAAATCCGTTTCGGCTTAATCATGTGACTCAGCATACTTAGCACGCGCCCCTGCACGTGCCCGCTCAACATGTGCGGGTTTAATATATGAACGTGCGTGTCGCGCGTGATAGCCTCTAAAACCTCATTTTCTGCCGTCGAATGAGACGAAATATATTCTTCAAGTGTCATTTTGTTACAAATTTGCTGCAAAAGTACAAAAAAATTTGCATATGTCCAAAAAAAACTATATCTTTGCAGCAAAATTTAAACGTTTTACTATTCTTATGGAGAAAATAGACGAGTTAGACCGCAAAATTCTGAAGATCATCACTCAATCTGCGCGCATTCCGTTTAAGGATGTAGCAGAGCAATGCGGAGTCAGCCGCGCAGCGGTGCACCAACGTGTTCAGAAGATGTTCGATAACGAAGTTATTACCGGATCCAGCTATCATGTTCAGCCGAAGATGTTGGGCTATCAGCTTTGCGTGTATATCGGTATTACCCTGGAGAAAGCCTCCATGTACAACCAGGTCATCACAGCCCTCCAGCAGATTCCGGAGGTCGTTGAGGCACAATATACACTCGGCGCTTTTGGTATCTTGATCAAGGTCTTTGCGCATGATAACGAGCACCTCTTGGCCCTCTTGAATACGAAGATTCAGGCGATCCCGGGTGTCGCGGACACGACCACGCTTACTGCACTCTCGCAGCCTATTTATCGTCAGTTACCGATAGAGATTTGATATGGAAAGAGTAATTAGTGGAATACGGCCTACCGGAAATTTGCATTTAGGTAATTATTTCGGAGCGGTTAAGAGTTTTGTGAAGATGCAGGACGAGTATGACTGCATGTTCTTTATTGCCGATTGGCATTCGTTGACGACGCACCCGACGCCGGAAGATATCAAGAAATCCGTCAAGACCATCCTTAGCGAGTATCTCGCTTGCGGTATCGACCCCGAAAAAGCGCCTATTTACGTGCAATCGGATGTGAAGCAGGTGCTCGAGCTTTATTTGTATCTGAATATGAACGCGTATCTGGGTGAATTAGAGCGCGTTACGTCGTTCAAGGAGAAAGTGCGCAAACAGCCGGATAACGTCAATGCCGGTCTGCTGACGTATCCTTGCCTCATGGCGGCGGATATCCTGATGCATAAGGCGGACAAAGTGCCGGTGGGTAAGGATCAGGAGCAGAATATGGAGATGGCGCGACTCTTTGCGCGGCGATTCAACCGCATCTACGGAGTGGAGTACTTCAAGGAGCCGGCGTCCTTCCATTTTGCCGACAAAGCGGTCAAAGTGCCGGGACTCGACGGGACAGGAAAAATGGGTAAATCCGAAGGTAACTGTCTCTATCTCTGCGACGACGAAAAGACGGTCACGAAGAAGATCATGCGTGCCGTAACGGATCAGGGACCGACCCAACTCAACCAGGAGAAACCCGAGGTTATCCAGAACCTCTTTACCCTTTGCGAACTCCTTTGCGGCAAGGAAGCGGCAGAGTATTATAACGACCTCTACAACCGTATGGAGATTCGCTACGGAGATATGAAAAAGCAGATGGCGGCAGATGCGAATACGCTTCTTGCACCTATTCGCGAGCGTATTCTCGAATACTCATCCGATGACGCACTCCTCGACCGAATCATGCGCCAGGGAGCCGAAGCAGCCTCTGCACGTGCAGAAAAAACGATTGAGGAAGTACGGGAAATTATCGGTTTTAGAAAGATTTAACAAAAAACCGAAATATCGAAATATCGAAATGTCGAAATTTGTCCAAATATTAAGCTCTGTCTCCTTCCCTTTAGGGAGGGTTGGGGTAGGCTTATTGCTCTTTGCCCTCGCCGCTTGTCATACTACTTCGCAAGCGCCTTTGGACGATGCGTACTACTGGCCGGACAAATCCGTACATACCGAGCATAGCGAGTCTAGTACCCCTAGTGCTTCTAGTGCCCCTAGTACCCCTAGTATTCCAATCGAATATACCAACATCCAAGACACTACCGTCACCATTAAAATCAAGCGATGAGAAATCTTCGATACATAGTACTTATCTCCCTCCTTTTAGGGAGGGTCGGGGTAGGCTCTCTCTTCTCTCAGGACTACACCCGTCTCTCCGAGCGCACGATTATCGGAACGGCGCGTTATGTGGGTATGAGCGGTGCGATGACGGCTATCGGCGGTGATCCTTCTGCGGTGACGGACAATCCTGCCGGATTAGGTCTTTACCGCCGTGCAGAAGCGATGGTGACGATGGATATAGGCATCGATAAAGCTCTTCAGACCGGGCAAGATCAAGCAGGCAAGACGATTCGTTTCTCCTTGGCGCAGGCTTCGGCGGTGTTCTCTCTCGGAGATTTCAGCAAGGATGATGGTCTTATCGCCTATAACTTCATGATTTCGTACAAGCGCCATCGTACTTTCTCCCGGGATTTCTTTGGTTATGGAAAGAACGGTGCGGCACTTGCGCCGCTTTTGACGTCCGCGGATGTGGAGTGGGATATAGATATACCGTCTTATCTCACGTACGACTCCAATGCTTTACGTCTCTCCGAACGCGGTCAGGTGAATGAGTTTGGACTCGATTGGGCGATGAATTATTCCAACAAACTCTATTTCGGTCTGGGCCTCCGCATCCATTCCTATTCGTTGACGGAGGATGCGCTCTATCAAGAGGTGTACGGCACTGAGTGGCTCTATAATAAGTCCTATGTCTCCCATTCAGGCGTGGGAGTAGGGGTTGCTGCGGGATTTATATACCGTCCGTTGAGTTGGTTGCGTCTCGGTTTGGCAATCCATACACCGACTATTGGTTCTTTGCGTACCTCCACCGACGGCAAACTGCAGACTATGACCGATACCTTGGGCACTTCCTATCCGCGTCCTCTCTCTTTCCGTGACACGGATTTCCATCTGCCTGTACATCTCTCTACTTCGGCGGCATTCCAGATTGGCGCGTATGGCATGATTGCGCTGCAATATGACCTCTATAAACAGCAACAATCGCCGATGATCCATTCGCTCCGCGCAGGTGTGGAAGTCATTCCGATCATGGGTATGTATATCAACGCCGGCTATGCTTGTGAGAGCACGTTTAAGAAGGAAGGTGATCCCATCCTGATGGATCCCACTTTTGAGCGTCAGGATGTATATTCTCAATTCCCCCGCACAGCCCAGTATGCCTCTGTGGCATTGGGTTACCGCGGTTCGTTTATAATGGTTCAGGCGGCGTACCAGTATCGCTGGCAACATATAGACCTTTTTGCCCACGAGAACGCCGTTCCGTATGATATTAACGCAACAACCCACCGCATTGTTATTACAATCGGCTGGCACAGATAAAATAGGGCGTTCCGCATAACAGATAGGAACCGGAAAACTCAACAAAAAACAACTAACCGAGTGCAAATGCTTCACTAATGGCGTGCCGGTACTCTACGCCGAGACCCCGTGCATTGGATTAGCTTACATTCCTAATCCCCGGGTAGCGATGAGGTGGCCGGATTACAGAGGAAAAAGCAGGCCTCAAATCCTATTCTCAGGAAGTTTTCTCGAGTAAAAAGTTATGCGGACGCTTTTTTTGTGCCCATTTATTTGCGTATATCAAAAATTCTTTGTAATTTTGCAGCGCAAAATGTAATAACCAACACTATGCCAAAGATTTTTGAATATTTCGGATTTGTCTTTTTCTTCTATTCGAATGAACATGAGCCTATTCATGTGCATGTCACCCATAAAGGATGTCAAAGTATTTTTGAACTTATTATGGATAATGGTGTTTTGGTAGAGATCCGAGTTCGCGAGAAGGCAGGGGAAGAACCGTTGTCATCCAAGGATCAAAAGACAGCCGAGGAATTTATTCGGAAATATAGCAAGAATATCATTACAAAATGGATTAAATTCTTTGTATTAAGGCAAGCAGTAAAAAGTACAACCATTAAAACCAAATTATAACTATGAGCAGACTTTGTATAATAGGAGCAAAAGACGCGGGTAATTGTACTGTGGATTTGCAGTTTAGCGACCAAACTACCCGCCGAGTGGATATAGGTGACTTCATCCGTCGTCACCCTCATCCGCAGTATAATAAGTATCTTGACCCTCGTAATTTTCGCCGTTTTGAGATAGAAGACGGAAATATAGTGTGGGGCAAGAGTTGGGATTTGGTATTCCCGGTAGAACAGTTACACGCAGGTGTAATTGAAGGTTAGTACTATCGCTGGCACCGACAGCGTAAAAAAGCGGTGAGGAAGATAGACAAAAGATGGCAAAGCAAAAAGAAATAATCGTCAAGGACACAACTATCCGTTCGTTTTCGCAGAACGGATGGGACTATATCTGTATAACGGACATTGCTAGACAGAAGAATACGGAAGATCCCAATGCCGTTGTGGGCAACTGGATGCGCAATAGAAACACTATTGAATATCTTGGTATTTGGGAGGCTTTAAACAATCCTAATTTTAACCCCCTCGAATTCGAGGGGTTTAGAAGTCAGGCAGGATTGAATGCTTTTACTCTGTCTCCCAGTCGTTGGATAGAAGCGACAAATGCGGTAGGACTTATTGCAAAATCGGGGCGTTATGGCGGTACATATTAATTTGCTTGAGTAACATGGAAAACCTGAATGCTGTATTCATCAACGAAGGTCTGCCACAAGGCGAACGCCTCCAGAAACTCAACCAAATAGCTATTCAACAAATGACCGTTCTGGAGAATGTAGAAAGCAAACATATATTGAAAGCATAAAACAGAACACTGGCACCGACAGCGTAAAAAAGCGGTGATAAAAAATCGACAAGAAAAATACAAAAATTCATAAAAATGGCACTTTTATTTGCAAGTGTCATTTTTTTTGTGTAATTTTGCAAGCAAAATTGTTGCTTATTGAACAATAGATGTTGTACAGAGCCAAGAGATGATGGATAAGTGACAATGATGTTCGCTCTCATGGAAGATATATTATATACGAACAACATTAATATGAACTGGTCAGATTGGATAGCAATATTTGCACTCGGTTTCTCTCTATGGGTGTATTTCAAACATGATAAAGAAATCAAAACCCTTGAAAAAGAAAAATTAGAGCGTGAAGCCATAGAAAATAAACGGGCACATTTTAACGTGGAATATGATTGGTTGTTCGTTCGTCACATGTTATATCTTCAAAACATAGGAAAAAGCACGGCAAAAAACATTGTTATTAATTTAGAAAGTAAAGAAGTTCTAACATTTCAGGATGGTACAACGCAATTTAGAATAAACCAACTTGATGTGACGGAAAAGGCAGAGCCAATACCTTTAACTGGCGGTTATCAGCATGACATTAAAGTGAAATTGACATGGGATGATGAAAGTGGGATGGGGGTAACGCAAATAATTTGTGTCAATGACGATGGAGTTAATGGAATTATGAGTAAATAAACAGTAAATGTTTGTACTGAACAAGACATATAGCTTCTTGAAGAAAATTGCAATAATACTGAGTATCATCTTTGCAGTATTGTTGCTTGATAAACTTTTGTCTCTTTTCCTGGAAAATCTTTTAGGATTTAGTCTCCACGAATATGACTGGCCTTTTATTCTTATGCAGATGTATCGTGTAATAGTAGCTGGTAGTCTCATTGGTAGTTTGTTTTGTTGGATTGTTGTACTGATATTATGGCTGATTCGTTATCTGCGTAAGCAAAAACAATTACCATCATTATTATCCAACGTCAGGCAGGAGCAAGAAGAACAAATCCTCCATCTCCTAAAGCGAGTAGCTACGTCAAGCGATGGCTCTGGCAAAATGAACCGTTCAGAAGTTGCTAACTTTTTAGCAACATTAAAAGCGTTGGGGCATTTGGAAGATAGTGGTGAATACAATAATCTCCGAGTGTGGGTTGAACAAGTTACTGGCACGCATGATGCAGACAAAGGACATTTCAATGAAGCGTACAAGCGCGCCTTGGATAAAAAAGGAGAGTCTCGTTATACAGCTGACTTAAAGTTAATTTTAGGCACCGCCTAATGTTTGCGATTATTGCGATTTCGCATTTATCGCAGCAAAATATTTGGCTAATTGGAAGTTTTGTAGTACCTTTGCAGCGAACTTCGGAAATACATTGTAAATAAAAACTGAAAAGATATGAAAAAGTTACTATCAATTTTAACTATTTTGGTTCTATCTGCTTGCGTCTTCGCACAAGACATTATCGTAACTAACAAAGCGCAAAAGATCGACGCAGAAATCCTTGAGGTTTCGACATCTGAAGTCCGATACAAGGAATTGGATAACCTTAACGGACCTACTTTTATTCTGCGCGCAGATGAGATAAATTGTATTATTTATGCAAATGGGAAAGTTGTTCTATATAGCCAATCACAAGAGAGTAATTCCGTTGAAGAACGCAAAACTGCAGAGGCAATAGCTAAAGCAAATGCAATGGAGTCTTTATTTGGAAATGAAGACACAGGAGTAAAAGGTAATCCAGTTGGTCATGGTTATAAAGAGGTTGCTTCATGGTCGCTTTCCGGTCGTGGCATCAAAGGTACACTACCGAAACCCGCGAATACCTTTAATCAGGAGGGACGCGTAATAGTTGAGATTCGTGTAAATGCTAAAGGTGACGTTATATCCGCTACCCCCAAAAGTGGAACAGTAACTGATAAGAAGACTATCCAAATGGCATTAGATGCCGCTCGTAAAGCTAAGTTTACTGAAGGCGATCATGAGCAAATAGGAACAATAACCTATAACTTCAAATTTAATTAATATGAGGAAGTCGCTGTTCATTTTACTAATGATACCGGCTATATTATTAGCCGCTCCGGTTGACCCTAATGTAGCTCAACAAGTTGCGCAGAATTTCATTAGTTCAACTGGTGATTCTATTTACGCTCAGCAACCATCAAGGCTGCCGCGTAAACTGAAGCGCGTTGCAAAGCAGGACTCAGATAATCCTCCCTATTACATCTTTAACAACGCCGATGGGGGATTTGTCATTGTGTCCGGAGATGACTGTGCAACTCCTATTTTGGGTTATTCGGATGAGGGCAGCATTGATCTTGATAATATGCCTATTCAGTTGCAGGAATTACTCCAGGCATACGCTTTCGAAATTCAAGAAGCAGTTGATAACAATTTGCAAGCAACTGAAGATGTAACCGAAGCATGGGCTACGTATAGTCGCGCTCCCCAAACGCAGACTACTACAACCGCAGTAAGCGCACTATTACAGACTTCTTGGGATCAATATCCTAGGTATAACAATAAGTGTCCGTCAGACCCTTCACTTTCTTCTTTTGGAGGGCATCCGACTACAGGCTGCGTTGCTACAGCGATGGCGCAAGTTATGAAGTACTGGGAATATCCGAAAAAAGGTTATGGCAGCAAGAGTTACAGGTCGGAATATTATGGAACTCTATCAGCTAACTTTGGAAGCACTGCGTATGATTGGGATAATATGCCACTCAAGTTGTCTTCGTCAACTTCTGCTACGCAGAATAATGCCGTGGCTACATTGATGTATCATTGCGGAGTAGCTGTTTCTATGAAATATAATTCAGATGGGCGAGGAAGTAGTGGCGCTTATGTAGTTGATGTGGGTTATGGTCAAGCGAGTGCAGAAAAAGCTTTGACCGAATATTTCGGATACGCCTCAACTGTTACAGGTAAAAAATTTGATCAAGGCACTACTACCACGCAATGGACAAACATGCTTAAAACGGAATTGAATAATAAAATGCCAGTTATTTATGCCGGTTGTAACCCAAATGGAGGAGGACATGCATTTGTATGCGATGGATATGATAGTAATAATAAATTCCATTTTAATTGGGGCTGGGGAGGTCAAGCTAATGGTTACTTCTCGTTAACTGCGCTAACTCCAGGAAATCATAACTATTCTGTGGGGCAGGAAGCTATTATAGGTATCAAGCCAAAAGATGGTTCCGCTCCTGCCAAGAACTATGATTTGTATATGAATACAGATTTGACGGCGACGAATACAAGTAGTTCAACCTCATCAGAACCAAATGCTTATAAATTTGGAAATACGATGTCCTTTACCGCAAAGGTAGAAAATAATGGAACTGGTCCTTTCGTCGGAAATCTAAAAGTAGCAGCCTTTACAGAAAGTGGTGAATTTGTCGCATGGTCAAATGAATCATATCACTTCTCGTTAAATGCAGGTCAATATACTGTACAAAAAACATATACATTTACAGGAGGTGTACCCTTCCTTCCGGGAAAGTACCGTGCATACATGTATTATCAGGACGACGATGAGGTGCAAAGTAAAGTAGTAAAGACTGATGAAGGAATTATTCTTACAGAATATAATAATGTAGCATTTACAGTTAAATCTTCTGGCACATTGAAGCCTGTATCTTCATATAGGCTTGATGAAATCTTTTGTTATTGGGTCACAGGAGCAAAAATCAGAGTTAATGTTGACGTTAGGAACACCTCGACATCATCAAGTTTTAACGGTAAAATTAGGTTGTGCTTGTTAAATCAAGACGGCACTCTTGCGGAAGTGATAGAAGAAGCGGATTATTCTTCCTCAGCTTTTCCAGCAAACACAACACATACTTTAACATTCTTCACAGAACTTCGTGCGGAGCCTAATACCTATAAATTGACGTTGCAAGTAAAAGGAAATAATCAAAGTACATGGTCTTATATGGATTGTACTTCGTCATATCCTAATCCTGTAGACGTTGTTGTAAAGGCTCCTGAGTTGCATGCAGATGAGTACGAACCGAATAATACACAACCTCAAGCAACAACTTTACAATGGGAAATAGATCCGGAAATGGAAGATTTTGGAACATGGACGGTTTCTCTCCATGAAGATAGTGATATTGATTATTACAAAATCGTATTCCCGAACTCTAACACTTATCGGCTTCATGTGTCATTGTTTGATAGGTTAAATCAAGGCGGATGGCATTATGTCAATGCAGGCGCACAATTTGCTTATTGTGTAGGAAATAGCACGTATTCTGGAACTTATGTGATTGACGAAACAATTACCTTTGACGGCCCAACTATTTTGTATTTTAGGGTAACGCCTTTTGGTATGAATGGATTGGGTTATTACGAGTTGTCAGGAGATATTGAGGAGACACCCAACCCCAACATACAGGATGTTACATGTGCGGAAGCACGTCAGATTGCAACAAGTTTGAATAATAACACGCCTACGTCTGAAACATATAATGTAACTGGATATGTGACTGAGACAGATGGAGTTGTTTCTAAAGGTCAACAAATCTTTTGGATGGCAGATGCAGAAAACGGAGGGAAGATATTCCAAAGTTATTGGTGCAATGTCCCGGAGCAGGTAAAAGTTGGTGACTATGTGTCAGTCAAGGGAAACATATTGCGCTACAATTCCAACTACGAAATCAAGCATGGTGATGTTCTTCTGTTAGAGCGTAAGTCGACTGAGGCTATAGAGGATATTGGAATGGATAATACTCCTTCCAAGATCCTCCATAACGGGCAAATCTTCATCCTCCGCGGGGAGAAGGTATATACCCTCACGGGACAGGAGGTAAGATAAGGCGGGATTTATGCTGCATTAATGCACCATGCGGTGGACGGAATAAAATTCCGCGGAATACTAAGAAAGAAGGGCGGTGGGGAGAACTCACCGCTTTTTTGTCGGATACCATCCGACGCAACTACCAAGAAGAGCGGGCTCGCGCAATGATGCGCGAGAAATGCACAAAGAAACGCGACGGCAGAAATGCCGCAGGAAGGGACAACCGACATAGAATGCTGGTAAAATGGACATACGAGAAGAAACCGGAATGAGATTCCGGGCTAACGAACGAAGAAAAATATAGAAAAAGGGACAAAAATATCAACAAAATTTGCAAATGTCAGGAATTTTGTGTATCTTTGTCGTCAGATTTGGATAAGAAAAAGATGAAAGCAAAATGGACAGGGTTGGTGGATGAGTTGCGGGGACATGTGGACCGCAATCATTACGCAAGGCGGATACCGGGAAACTGGCAGTATGCCGCTGTGTGCGAGAAACCGGAATTGAGCGAGAAAACGAAGAAAAAGAAAGCATCCCTGCCGCATGTAAAGAAGTTTAAGGAGATGATGGCGGAATGCAAGGCTATCCTGCATGATCAGGAGAGACGCGCAGAATGGCAAGCGCGGTATGATGAGGCAAAGCGTGAGGCTATTCGGCAGAACAAGCCCGTTCAAGGGCGGCTATGCGACTATGTGAAACATGAGCTGATAGAGGCGCGGAAAAAGGCAGCGAGCGAGAGTAGTGAGGGGTAGTACGTGGGGCTGACGTCGTACGAAGCATACGATGAGCATACGTTCGGCATACGATGAGCATTCGATTGGACTCTTACGGGAGTCCTTTTTTTTGCTTACATTTGGCAATAAAAGGGTAAGTGGGATTTAATCCAACGAAAATAAGCGGAGAAGCGGGATTCAATCCCGCGAAACTGCCAAGAAAGAAACCGAGGCGAAAAGTAGTAACTTCGGACATCTGCCTGCCTTCGGCATTCCCCCGTAGCTACGTTCGCGTCCTGCCGGACATACGCAATTTAGCGATTTTTTTGCTTCCAGCGTCGTTCCTCCGCTACGAATAATAGACAGCCTTCGTCCAAGACGTATATCCAGCTATCCGCATGGTCAAAGGCTGTCTATTATCGCGGTATTTTATACCGCCAAGTAAAAAAATCGCAGAAAAATTTGCGTATGTGAAATTTTTGTTGTACCTTTGCAGCCGATTTGTGAAAACCATATTATTGAAAATAATAAAAGACCAAGTAGTAAATAATAAAACAACAAATAAAATGGCAAAAAAGAAAGAAGAGTTCGTAAAACAGGACGAACAGTTAGAAGAAGTAAATGAGGCGTTGACAGGCGCCGGAAAATGGATTGAGGACAATGCAAACCTCATCAGTTGGATCGTTTGTGGCATCGCCGTTGTAGTGATGGGTATCATCGCTATCAACCAGTACGTGATCAAGCCGAAAGCTCTGGAGGCATCGAACGAGAACGCCAAGGCTGTGGCTTATTTCATGGCGGGCGATTTCGACAAGGCGCTGAACGGCGACGACGCTGAGTGCATCGGTTTTGAGGCTATCGCAGACGAGTACAGCCACTATCAGCAGGGCGAGTTGGCAGCATTGTATGCCGGTATCTGCTATTTCGAGAAGGGCGAGTACGAAGAGGCAGCCAAGTACCTCAAGAAATTTGACGCAGACGACGTGAACATCGATCCTGCCGCTCATCAGCTGCTCGGCGACGCGTATGTAGAGCTCCAGGAGTATGGCAAAGCTGCCAAGGCTTTTGAGGCTGCTGCTAAGTCCGGCAACAACGTGATTGCTCCGATGAGCCTGAAGAAAGCAGGTCTCGTATATCTGCACGAGGGTCAGAACGCAAAAGCGCTGAAGGCTTTTGAGACTATCAAGGCTGATTATCCGGCTTCCGCAGAGGCTCAGGATATCGACAAATACATCGCTATTTCTAAATAGTAGAAAGTCGAAAGTAGAAAGTCGAAAGATATGACTACTGATTTGTCAAAATATGACGCTTCCCAACTGCCTAGCGCTGATGTCCTCGGACGTCAGCGCTATGCGATTGTAGTAGCGGATTGGAATAGCGAGATCACGTACGCCATGGCTCAAGGAGCCATCGACACGTTAGCCAAGCACGGGGTGGAGGAGGATAATATTGATATTATCCACGTCCCCGGCGCAGTGGAGCTGACTTTCGGCGCAGCGCGCATTATGAAAGAGGAGCGCGTGAATGCCGTCATCGTCATCGGCTGCGTCATCCAGGGCGACACGCCGCATTTCGATTATGTGTGCCAGTCCGTGACGCAGGGCGTAGCGGCGCTGAACGCGCAAGGCAAAGTGCCGGTAATCTTCTCGGTGCTGACGACCCTGAACAAACAACAGGCGCTGGACCGTTGCGGCGGTAAGTTGGGCAATAAAGGAATCGAAGGCGCCTATACCGCCATCAGGATGGCGAATTTGTAATTTGTGATTTCAGATTTCAAATTTCAAGTTTCAAGGATATGCTGGTTTATAAGTTTGGTGGGGCATCCGTGAAGAACGCAGAAGGCGTTCGGAACGTGGAGAAGATTGTTCGCATGGTAGAGGGCGATCTGATGGTCGTCGTGTCCGCTATGGGAAAGACCACCAACGCCTTGGAGCGCGTGGTAGAAACTCTGGCGGCAGGGCAGGAAGAGAAAGCCTTGCAGCAATGGGTGGATATCATCGATTTTCACGTAGCGATCATGAAGGAGCTGGGCCTGCAGCCGGGAGTGGATATCCGTCTGCAAGGCGAGATTCCGTATGACCCAGCCAAATCGTTTGACGAGAACTACGACCAGATTGTCTCTTTGGGCGAGATCATGTCCACGCAGATTGTGGCGGTTTATCTCCTGAAACAAGGTCTGCCGGTAGAGTGGTGGAATATGCCGAAACTGCTCCGTACGGACGAGACCTGGCGCGAGGCGAGGGTAGATAACGAGACCAGCGCTTCGATCATTCGTTCCGGCTGGAACCGGCGTCAGCGTCCTCGGGTTGTAGTGGCTCAAGGCTTTATCGGCGGCACGGCTGACGGCCGTCGCACGACGTTGGGTCGCGAGGGTTCGGATTACACAGCTGCGTTGTTAGGTAACTATCTCGATGCCGAATCCGTGACGATCTGGAAAGACGTGCCGGGTATCCTGAATGCTGATCCGCGTATCGAGCCGAACACCGTTTTGATTCCTTCGCTGCGATACCAGGACGCTGTCGAGTTGAGTTATTCGGGTGCGCAAGTAATCCATCCGAAAACGATTCGCCCGCTTGAGAACAAGCAGATTCCTTTGTTTGTAAAGCCCTTCGGCGATCCGACGGCAGAGGGTTCGCGTATCGCGGAAGATGGCGTGGGACCGATTGATGTGCCGGTTTATATCTGGCGCAAGAACCAGATCCTCATCACCATGCGTGCCAAGGATTTTGCGTTTGCGTTAGAGGAGAGCCTGAGCGATATCTTCGATATCATCAACCGTCACAGGCTCAAAGTGTCGCTGATTCAATCGTCGGCTGTGACGATCTCCGTCTGCGTGGATAACACGCGCTTTGTGCCGGAGGCGATTGCCGAGTTGCAGAAACATTTCAGCGTGACCTACAATGAAAACCTATCGCTTCTGACCATCCGCGGCACCACGCCGGAGATATTGGAGAAAGCGAAAGACGGAAAAACAATCATGCTCAGCCAGACGACCCGCCGCACGGCGCGATTGGTAGTCGTTGAGCAAGCATAAATAACCATGGAAAACTATCTAAAACGGTATTTTACTGTCGCGTATTGGAGTGAACTGCTCCGCACTTTTTGGAAAGCACTCGGGACAAAAAAGTTCTGGCGCGAGTTGCTGATGATGACAGTTGGTATGAGTTTCGGCGCAATCGCTGTTTACTATTTCTTAATGCCCAGTCACCTGATCGTGGGTTCTATCTCCGGTCTGTCGATTGTGCTGAATACGCTCATTGGCGGAACGGCCGATACCTTCTCCTATTGGGTGATGGGTATCAATGCCTTCCTGCTGTTGCTGGCGTTTATACTGATCGGCAATGAGTTCGGCGCCAAGACGGTCTATACGGCGCTGATCTTGGGTCCGCTGACTCAGTTATGGGACCGCATCTATCCGAATACCAATTTTACGCATAAAGTGATTGAGGCGCCGGATATCCTCTCGCAGCTTCAAGCCGGCCAGACCATACTGGACTCAAACGGCAATCCGTATATCCTCAGCCGCTCAGGCGAAGTGATGGAGCGAGTGCGCGACAGCGTTATGAGCGGCGGTTTGGGACAAGGCGATGTGTGGTTTGACCTCATCTGCTTCGTTCTCCTGCTCTCCGCTTGCCAGGCCTTCCTCTTCCGCATCAACGCCTCTACCGGAGGTCTGGATATATTAGGAAAGATCGTCAACAAATACCTGCATTTCGATATCGGTACGTCGGTAGCTATCGGCGGCGTGATCATCTGCTGTACCTCCTTCCTGATCAATGACTTCCGCATGGTGGTGATCGGAATTATCGGTACGTGGATCAACGGCCTGGCGATCGACTACTTCACCGCTTCGCTTAATAGGCGCAAGCGCGTGTGTATCGTGTCCGGGGAACCCGAGCGCGTACGTAAATATATAGTGGAGGACCTCGTGCGCGGTTGCTCGTTGTACAAAGTGCAAGGCGGCTATAGCGGAGAAGAACATACGGAGATTCAGACGCTCCTGACGCAGGACGAGTTCTCGTCGGTTATGGCGTTCATCCGCAATAATCATATCAAGGCCTTCATCACCGCCGGAAACTGCTCGGAGGTCTATGGATTATGGTTCCGGCATAAGAAAAAAGACGGCAAAACAATCATCGTTAACGAATAATACGAACATATATGAAACCAACATTATTTATCTTGGCAGCCGGAATGGGAAGCCGTTACGGCGGTCTCAAACAAATGGACGGTCTCGGCCCCAACGGCGAAGCCATCCTTGATTACAGTGTGTATGACGCATTGCGCGCAGGATTCGGGAAGATCGTCTTTGTGATCCGTAAGGATTTTGAAGATGATTTCCGCCGCGTCGTGCTGAGCAAATATGAGGGTAAGGAACAATGCGAGCTCTGCTTCCAATCGGTGGACAAAGTGCCGGAAGGCTGCACGTATAACCCCGAGCGTACCAAGCCCTGGGGTACCAACCATGCCGTACTCATGGGGCGCGACTTGATCAAAGAGCCGTTTGCCGTCATCAATGCAGACGATTTTTACGGCAAAGAGTCCTACCAGGTTCTGGCAGATTTCCTGCGCTCGGTAGAGGGCAAGCAAGGCCAATACTGCATGGTAGGCTACCGCGTAGCCAACACGCTGAGCGAGAACGGATCGGTTAGCCGCGGCGTTTGTGCCACCGACGCAGAAGGCCATCTGACCGATGTAGTCGAGCGTACGCAGATTGAAGAGAAGAACGGCACGATTGTCTTTACGGAAAACGGCGTGGACACGCCGCTGGATCCGCATACTCCTGTATCCATGAACATGTGGGGCTTCACGCCGGAGTATTTTGAATATAGCGAGGCGGCCTTCCGTGCTTTCCTGGCGCAGAAAGGGCAGGAACTCAAATCTGAGTTCTATATCCCGACGCTGGTGAACCAGCTCATCGGTGAAGGAAAAGCTACCTGCAAAGTGCTGGACACTCCGTCCAAATGGTTTGGCGTTACCTACGCAGAAGACAGACCGCAGGTAGTAATGAAGATCAATCAATTAATCAAAGAGGGTGTTTACCCCGAGAAACTGTTCTGATATGGCACGAATTTTAGTCACCGGCGGAACCGGATATATCGGTTCGCACACGACCGTCGAGCTGATGCAACAAGGCTACGACGTTACGATTGTTGACAATCTCAGTAACTCGTCCATCGATGTATTGGACGGAATTGCCGCTATTGTGGGTAAGAAACCCGATTTCGCCAATATTGACTGCGGTAACTTCATGGACCTGGATCATGTTTTCAAACAGTTTCCGGATATCGTAGGTGTCATCCATTTTGCAGCCAGCAAAGCGGTCGGAGAGTCGGTAGAGAAGCCGCTTCTTTATTACCGTAATAACCTCGGCAGCCTCGTTACGCTGCTGGAAGTGATGCGTCTGCATGAAGTGAAGAATATCGTTTTCTCCTCTTCCTGCACGGTTTATGGTCAGCCGGACGCCGATCATCTGCCGGTAGATGAGAACGCGCCGATCCAGAAAGCGCTCTCGCCGTATGGCAATACCAAACAGATCAACGAGGAGATCATCAACGACGAGGCGCACGCAGACAAGACGCTGTGTGCCACTATCTTACGTTATTTCAACCCGATAGGTGCGCATCCGTCTGCTCTGATCGGCGAGTTGCCGAATGGCGTGCCGCAGAACCTCCTGCCGTTTATTACCCAGACGGCTATCGGCATGCGCCCGGAGCTGAAGGTCTTCGGAGACGATTATAACACACCCGACGGCTCCTGCATCCGCGATTATATCTACGTAGTAGATCTGGCCAAGGCGCATGTCAAAGCTATCGACCGGATGCTGAACGCCAAGGATCGCAAGCGCGTAGAAGTCTTCAACCTCGGTACCGGAACGGGTCTGAGCGTGCTGACGCTCATCCGTGAGTTTGAGGCTGCGACGGGAGTCAAACTGCCTTATACCATCGTAGGTCGCCGCGAAGGAGATATCGAGCAGGTTTGGGCAGATCCGAGGAAAGCGAACGAGGTATTGGGATGGAAAGCCGAAACGCCTATTCGCGACGTACTTGCTTCTGCGTGGAAATGGGAGCAACACATCCGTAACAAGAAATAATATATATGCTTTATCCTTTTAAATTCAGAGCACAGTTATTCCATAAATTATGGGGAGGTCATACCATTGAGAAATGGTACGATCATGTTCCCGCTGACTATGAGAACGTAGGCGAGGCTTGGGTGATTTCCGATATCGAGAAGTATCCGACGGAGGTCTCCAACGGCTCGCATGCAGGCGATTCGCTGCAGGATCTGTTAGAGGTTTATATGGATGAACTGGTAGGAGAGAAGGTCTATGAGGTATTCGGAAACCAGTTTCCGTTGCTGATGAAATTCATTGATGCCTCGGATGACTTATCCATTCAGGTTCACCCGGACGATGAGTATGCCCTTGAGAACGAGCAATCGGCCGGAAAAACAGAGATGTGGTACGTTCTTCCGTCACAGGGGAAAGGATCTATTTATCTCGGTTGGAATCAAACGATGAACGCCTCGCTGATTCATGCGGCAATCGCGGATGGCAGTCTGGCGAAATACCTGCAGCATATGGACGTGAAGGAAGGAGACGTAGCTTTCATCCCTGCCGGCACGGTTCACGCTATGCAACGGGATACCATTGTGGCGGAGATACAGGAGAATAGCGATATTACGTACCGCCTATATGATTATAACCGGGTAGGAAACGACGGCCGCATGCGTCCGCTGAAGTTGGATAAAGCATTGGATGTGATGAATTATTCGCAGACGAAAGAGACGGCCGCTTCTCATCCTCAACCGGTAGTAAACGGAGTTGTGAATCTTTGCAAATCTCCGTATTTCACTACGAATCTACTGACGCTCAATCGGTCCGTACAACGCGATTACGCACCTCTGGACTCATTCGTCGCCTTCATGTGCGTAGGAGGAGAAGCATCGCTGACGGCTCTGGATTGCGAAACAGAGGACCGCACGGTCTCGCTCAGAATAGGCGAAGCCGTCCTCATTCCTGCGGCGCTCAATGATATCCGCATTGAGCCGAAAGGAGAATGCAAACTGATTGAGGTCTATATAGATTGAAAGAAACTGAAATGGACGCCACCGTAAGTACGCGTCTCTACATGCTGCGGGTGGCTGGTGAAATCGGTATCTTTACCGTGCTCGATGACCAGCCATCCGTTTTCTTTTAGTATCTCCTGCTTGAGAATCAGGTCGGGTAGAGCAGGTAGTTCCTCCAAGGCGTATGGAGGATCTGCAAAAATAAGATCGTATTTCGTGCGGCAGGCACTCAGGAACTTAAATACATCGCCGCGGATGACGCTCAGATTGCGGATGCCTAATTGCTTGCAGCAACTGATGATCCAATTCTGCTGGACATGCGCAATCTCCACTGCTGTTACTTCCCGTGCGCCGCGGCTGACACACTCGAGTCCTATTCCTCCCGTACCGGCAAAGAGATCCAGCACATCAATCCCCTCAAAATCCATCCGGTTATTGAGCAGATTGAACAGGCTCTCTTTTGCGAAGTCCGTAGTGGGCCTCGCGGTGATATTTTTAGGGGGCGACAATCGCCGCCCCCCGTATGTGCCAGAGATAATCCGCATTATTCCCAGTTACCTGCGTTGTTGTTCGGAGCGTAGATGTCACCCACCTTCAGACCGGCGTAGTGCTCCAGCTTCGTCTCGCGGTCAATGAGGTTCACCAGCTCCTGCTCGTTCAGGTCGCTAAGATAGCTCTCAAACGGCGCACGAGCCTCGAACAGCGGTACTCGGATACCTTGGCTGGTCTTGTAATCATTGTTGACCTCCATCTCAAAACGCTTACCCTCGCTGTAAGGAATCTCTGTAATACGATCGATACTCTTCTCGTCGTACTCGCCTTTATAAAGCGCCTGGAGCATGTTCAACTCAATCGTATCACGACGGAAACCTGCCAAGCCATTGCTAACCACGTCTTTGTCGTTCTCCCAGATATAAGCGTACAACGCATCGTTGTTCTCAAACTGGTTCTTCTTCAGCGCTTTCTTCTTTGCCTCATTCAGGATCTTAACAGCCTTATGCTCGGTCAAACCGGCCTCTAACTGCTTATCCGTCAGACTTCCTTCCTTCAACACCTCTTTTTTCGGAGCGGTCTTCAGGAATAGAAGCAGGCTGTCCAAATCAGCCGTGAAACGGCCGTTTTGGTGGTGATACTCCACTTCAGCTGTACGGAGATCTACCAGATTCTTAATCACTGCTACTTCGCGCTCTGCACGCGTGTTTTCAAACTTGATCGGCGTTGTTACGCTCGTTACGCAGAAATAAGCCATCACAACTGCGGCGATGCTTAATACGCAAATTACAATGTTTCTTGTTGTTTTCATTATCGGTTAAATTTATTATTTGCAAAAAATCGCTGCAAAGGTACAAAAAAATTTGCATATATGCAAGAAAAATCGTAAATTTGCAGCGTTTTTTAAGATTAGTATCCATGGAAGATAGTAATAAAGTCCTATACACGATACTTACAGAGCGTCTGGAATTACTCCGTCAGCTGGATAAAGAAGGCGATTCTGATCGCCGTCGTCATATAGCTAAAGAGACGCAGAATCTGCATGCTCCGATGGCGCACAGGTTGGGTTTGTACCAGATCAAAACGGAGATGGAAGACCTTGCGCTGAAATTTCTGGACTACGACACCTATAAATATATCGCGCACGCGTTGAATGCCAAAAAAGCTGAGCGCGAGGCGTATATAGCTTCGTTTATCGCCCCGCTGGAGGAGAAACTCAAGGCGGAAGGGTTTGTTTTTACAATTAAGGGAAGACCCAAATCGATTCATTCCATTTATCATAAGATGCAGGCGCAGCATTGCGATGTGGACCACATCTATGACCTTTTTGCTATCCGTATTATTCTGGATTCTCCGCCGGAGCGCGAGAAATCGGATTGCTGGCAGGTTTATTCGCTTATTACGGATGTCTTCCCGCCTAACCCCAAACGTCTGCGCGATTGGCTTTCGGTTCCCAAAGAGAATGGATATGAATCGCTCCATACGACCGTTTTGGGCCCCCAAAACAGATGGGTAGAAGTGCAGATTCGTTCACGGCGTATGGATGAGATTGCGGAGCAAGGCGTAGCTGCTCACTGGTCGTACAAGGGGGTGAAAGGCTCTATTGTGCAGCGCTCGGGAGACGTGTTTGTCTTCACGCCTACAGGTGATCTGAGACGTCTTCCGGAAGGGGCAACGGTTTTGGATTTTGCGTACTCCATCCATAGCGAAGTAGGCGCGCACTGCGTCGGAGGTACCATTCGGAATCAAAATGTTTCCATCCGGCAAAAACTGCAAAACGGCGATCAGGTATCCGTTATGACCTCGCCGAACCAGCATCCCAATGCCGATTGGCTCAATATTGTAGTCTCTACCAAAGCGAAGAACAAGATCCGCCAAGCGCTCAAGGAGATTGAGTACAAACAGGCGGCGGAAGGAAAGGAGATCATCGAGCGGAGGTTCAAGAACTGGAAACTCGAATACACGGAAGCGGATATCACCCGCATGGCGCTCAAATTAGGCTACAAGGAGGTGTCCGACATGTACCAATCTGTGGCAAACGGAAAGGAAGACATGCAGCATCTGCGTGACGTGCTCCTTATGCCCGAAGAGACGCCAACGATCCGCGAGCATACAGAGTATGTCGATCGTTCCGAACTCAAAGGTCTGGCTATTGAGGTGGATATGAATGTGAAGAACGTGGATTATAACCTCTCGAAATGTTGCAACCCGCAACCGGGCGACCCGATTTTTGCCTTCGTCTCCGTTCTCAAAGGTATCCGTATTCACCGCATCGATTGCCCGAATGCGGCGAATATACGCGAACGCTATCCCTATCGAATGATCCCTGCCAAATGGGCTAAGAAAAGCTGATGTCTGATTACCCGAGTGTTATATTAGAGCAGGCCGTTAACCAGATGGCTTCGCTTCCCGGAGTGGGGCGGCGGACGGCGTTGCGGCTCGTGCTGCATCTGCTGCGTCAGCCCGAAGCAGACGTAGAGGCGTTCTCCAATGCCTTCACGCGACTGAAAAAAGAGGTGGTTTACTGCCGCGAGTGCCATAATATCTCCGACACGGAGATCTGTCCGATTTGCGGTTCTGTGAGACGTGACCATGCTACGATCTGCGTCGTCGAGAACGTCCAGGATGTCATGTCCATCGAGAATACCGGGCAGTACAACGGCGTCTATCATGTACTGGGAGGCGTCATTTCCCCCATGGAAGGCGTCGGACCGAAGGATATAGAGATTGATTCGCTTATCGAGCGCGTAAAGAAAGGAAACGTGGATGAGATCATTCTCGCGCTGCCGACTACCATGGAAGGAGATACGACTAATTTCTACCTCTACCGCCGTCTGCAGAACGCCGGGCTGGAGGCGAAGATTTCCCAGATTGCACGCGGTGTAGCGGTTGGAAACCAACTCGAATACACCGATGAGATCACCCTCGGGCGGTCCATCGTCAACCGAATAGAATTTAAAGGATAAAAACAATATGGAAGAGAAAATTATCAGAACCCTCAATGGCTACTACTACGGAGTCATGGTCTTCACGCTCATCGTTCTCGGAGCGATGTATTACCTCACTTCGCAGCCGGATTTTGAGCCTTTGTCACCGCTGGAGCAAGTGGGCATGACTCTCCAATACATAGCGATTGGAGTAACGCTTGTCGCCATTCCGTTTGGCTTATACATGGTAAAATTATTCAAGCCCGACACGCTGGAAAAATACAAGGAGATTGCCACAGGAAGGATTCTTATTGTCGGTCTGACAATGCCGATGAATATTGCGTTTTACTACCTCTTCGGCTGCTATAAATCGATGATGTGGCTGGCGGCAATGAGTGCTATCGCGTGGTATTTTACCAAACCCACCATCGGTAAGATGGACCAGGAAATGAAACCCCAAGACCCGAATCAAGAAACATATTAACATGATAATTGCTTGTGATTTTGATGGTACGATCGTAACCCACGAGTACCCGAAAATAGGCAAACCTATTCCGTTTGCCATCCAGACCTTGAAGAAACTGCAGGAAGAGGATCATCATCAGATTATCCTTTGGACCGTGCGTGAGGGCGCATTACTGCAGGAGGCGGTTGATTATTGCAAGTCCAAAGGTCTGGAGTTCTATGCCGTTAACTCCAATTATCCAGAAGAGGAACCCGAACATAAACCGCCGCGTAAGTTAGTGGCGGACCTCTGGATTGATGATCGCAACCTCGGCGGCCTGCCGGATTGGGGAGTGATCTATAACATGATCCACACCGGACATCCTTTCGAGCCGGCTCCGCAAGGCAATATGGAAGATCTCCATAAACCGAAAAAAGGCTTCTTTGCCCGGCTTTTTGACTAAATCATAATTTATAAATTTGAAATCATAAATAGTGAACATATCACTTCGTAAAATAGAACCGACCGATCTGCCATTCCTGTATCAATGGGAGAATGATGCTTCGGCATGGGCGGATGGCGCGAACCATAATCCGCTTTCCCAGCAGGACCTGCGCGAGTATATCTCCTCCACAACCGGCGACATCTACAAAGACGGCCAACTCCGTCTTGTAATTCAGTCTGTCAGTCCGCAGGACGGTCTAACGATCGGTTGCGTCGATCTCTTTGATTTTGATCCTCGTAACCGCCGGGCAGCTTTAGGAATGTATATCGCGCCTGAGCATCGAGGGAAAGGAGTGGGGCATGAAGCGCTCGCTAAAATCGAGGAATATGCCTTTGACTTTTTGCACCTCAGGTGTCTCTACGCCGTCATCGCTCAAAATAACACCGCTTGCTCTGCTATTTTTGAGCATGCCGGATACATTCCTTCCTCTCCTTTGAAGAGCTGGACACTCGAATCCGACGCGGTGATTTGGATCAAAACAAGGTGATTCCTTTTATTGAAAATAAAAAAAACGTCCCTCGGGGCGTTTTTTTCTTGCATATGTCAATATTTTTTTGTAACTTTGCGCCGAAATTTGTGCGAAAGCATTTTGAACCGTGAATTATCATAAAAATACTATATAAAATGAATCTTTCTGAATTAACTGACAAGATCTACGCAGAAGGCGTAGAGAAAGGCAATGCCGAGGCGCAACAAATCGTGGAGAAAGCGAACGCCAAGGCTGCCGGCATCATCGCAGAGGCTGAGAAAAAAGCCGCTGCTATCGTCGCTGACGCAGAAAACAAGTCTGCAGACCTCGACAAGAAAACACGTGCAGAGCTCAAACTCTATGCAGAGCAGAGTGTGAACGCTGTAAAGACGGAGATCGTAAACCTCCTCTCTGACAAAATCGCTTCCGATAGTGTCAAAGCAGCTACTGCCGATCCGAAATTCATGCAATCCATCATCGCAAAACTCGCAGAGCAGATGGCAAAAGACGGCGAGGTGATTATCGAAGCCAAAGATGCAGAGGCATTGAAGAAGTATTTTGCGTCTAATGTAAAGGGAATCCTAGACCATTCAGTACATATTACTGAGGTCAAAGGCATCAAAACGGACTTCACAATCCAGCCGGCTAAGGGCGGATACAAACTTGCATTCGGTGACGCGGAGTTCATCGCATACTTCAAAGAAATGCTTCGTCCACAACTCGTAGAGGAATTATTCTAATATGACTTACGAATATTTACTTGCCGGGCTGCCTGAACTAAAAGCAGGATCAGATGCTCCTATTTCTCTCGAAAAACTCGATGAGTTGTTCGACGAGCAGTTGCGTGCGTCCGACAAGGCTTTGCTGGACTTGCTGCGTGCGCCGATGAATGAAGAGACGCTCGAGCAAGGACTCAAGGCCAAGAACCGCTTTATTCGGGATTGGTTCTGTTTTAATCAGGACATGAACAACGTGCTCGTGGCGCAGATCTGCCGCAAGCACGGATTCGATGTCAAGACCCAGATCGTCGGTGAAGGCGAAGTGGCGGAGCAGCTGCGTACGCACGCATCGCAAAAAGACTTCGGTCTGAACGAACTGCCGGGCGATTACCAATCAATACTCGCTCTCGCGCAGATAGAAGATCTCATGCAGCGTGAGAAAGCCCAAGACGCTATCCGTTTTGAGTGGTTGCAGGATCGCACGGAGTTTGATTTCTTCTCCCCGGAGATGGTCTTCGCGTATTACCTCGAAGCCCTCATGCTCCATCGCTGGTCCATCCTCACCATCGAAGAAGGCGAAAAGATCTTCCGCGAGTTAGTGGCAGACATGAAAAAAGATATTAAATTAGACTAAAATATGACTACTGGAAAAGTTAAAGGAATTATTGCCAACCTGGTGACCGTCGCAGTCGATGGCCCGGTTGCGCAAAACGAAATTTGCTACATCTACGTGGGCGAGACCAAACTGATGGCAGAGGTCATCAAGGTCATCGGAGCCAACGTATATGCGCAGGTCTTCGAATCCACACGTGGCCTCAAAGTGGGCAACAAAGTGGAGTTCACGGGACACATGCTTGAGGTGACGCTCGGCCCGGGTCTGCTCAGCCGTAACTACGACGGTCTGCAGAACGACTTGGACAAACTCACAGGTGTGTTCCTCAAACGTGGTGAGTACAACTTCCCGCTCGACCAAGAGAAGAAATGGGCGTTTACGCCTATCGCCAAAGTGGGCGATAAGGTAGAGGCTGCCGCTTGGTTGGGTGAAGTGGATGAAAACCACCAGCCGCACAAGATCATGGTGCCTTTCGTCTTCGAAGGTACATACACCGTGAAATCCATCGCCAAGGCCGGTGAGTACACTATCAACGAAGTGATGGCGGTTCTGACCGACGCAGATGGTGTGGACCACGAAGTAACTATGGTTCAGAAATGGCCGGTGAAGAAAGCGATCCTCGCATATCGCGAGAAACCGCGTCCCTTCAAACTGCTCGAAACTGGTGTGCGTACTATCGATACGGCGAACCCGCTTTGCGAGGGAGGTACAGGCTTTATCCCGGGTCCGTTCGGTACCGGTAAGACCGTCCTCCAGCACGCTATCTCCAAACAAGCCGAAGCAGACATTGTGATCATCGCTGCCTGCGGTGAGCGTGCCAACGAGGTCGTAGAGACCTTTACCGAGTTCCCTGAACTCGATGACCCGCATACCGGACGCAAACTCATGGAGCGTACCATCATCATCGCCAACACGTCCAACATGCCTGTGGCATCCCGTGAGGCGTCTGTTTATACGTCCATGACCATCGCTGAGTACTATCGTTCGATGGGTCTGCGTGTGCTGCTGATGGCGGACTCCACTTCCCGTTGGGCACAAGCACTCCGTGAGATGTCTAACCGTCTGGAGGAGCTTCCGGGACAGGATGCCTTCCCGATGGACCTCTCTGCCATCATCGGTGCGTTCTATGCGCGCGCAGGTTACGTGTACCTTAATAATGGCGCTACGGGATCCGTTACGTTCCTCGGTACCGTTTCGCCTGCCGGTGGTAACCTCAAAGAGCCGGTTACCGAAGGTACGAAGAAAGTGGCACGTTGTTTCTATGCCTTGGAGCAAGCTCGCGCCGACCGCAAACGTTACCCGGCTGTGAACCCCATCGACTCGTACTCCAAATACGTGGAATACCCTGAGTTTGAGGAATATATCTCTAATCTGATCGACAAAGAGTGGCTGCCGATGGTGAACGACATGAAGACTTATCTTCAGCGTGGTAAAGAGATTCAGGAGCAGATTAACATCCTTGGTGACGACGGTGTGCCGGTAGATTACCACGAGGCGTTCTGGAAATCCGAGGTCATCGATTTCGTCATCCTCCAGCAGGATGCTTTCGATAAGATCGATGCTGTTTGTCCACTTGACCGCCAGCAGTACATGCTCCGCCTCGTCATGGATATCTGCAAACACGACTACGATTTCGATAACTTCCTCGATGTCATCGATTATTTCAAGCGCGTCATCAACCTCTGCAAACAGATGAACTATTGTGAGTTCAAATCCAAAGAGTTTGATGAATATCGTGCTAAATTGGATGAATTATTGGCAGAGAAACAAATTAAAAAGTAAGTACTATGGCAAAGGCTTTTCAAAAGATATATACGCAGATTACTGCAATTACGAAAGCGACCTGTTCGCTGAAGGCCGAAGGTGTCGGTAACGATGAACTCGCTACCGTCAACGGCAAACTCGCACAGGTAGTAAAAATCATCGGTGATGAGGTGACGCTGCAGGTATTCCAGGGTACCGAAGGTATTCCGACCAACGCAGAAGTAGTGTTCCTTGGCAAAGCACCGAGTCTCAAAGTGTCCGACCAACTCGCAGGACGTTTCTTCAACGCGTACGGCGACCCGATTGATGGAGGACCTGCTATCGAAGGTAAAGAGGTAGAGATCGGTGGTCCTTCTGTGAACCCCGTTCGTCGTAAACAACCGTCAGAGCTGATCGCTACGGGAATTGCAGGTATTGACCTGAACAACACCCTCGTTTCCGGACAGAAGATTCCGTTCTTCGCCGATCCGGATCAGCCGTACAACCAGGTGATGGCTAACGTGGCACTCCGTGCAGAGGCAGATAAGATCATCCTCGGCGGTATGGGTCTGACCAACGACGACTACCTCTATTTCAAGAATGTTTTTACTAACGCCGGCGTGCTGGACCACATCATCTCGTTCGTCAACACGACCGAGAACCCGCCTGTGGAGCGTCTTCTGATTCCGGATATGGCGCTTACCGCCGCAGAGTATTTCGCGGTAGAGAAACACGAGAAAGTGCTCGTCCTTTTGACTGACATGACGCTCTACGCCGATGCATTGGCAATCGTGTCGAACCGTATGGATCAGATTCCTTCCAAGGACTCCATGCCGGGTTCGCTCTATTCCGACCTCGCGAAGATCTACGAGAAGGCTGTTCAGTTCCCGGAGCAGGCAGGTGGCGGTTCCATCACCATCATCGCCGTAACCACGCTTTCCGGTGGTGATATCACACACGCTATCCCGGATAACACCGGTTACATCACAGAGGGTCAGCTCTATCTCCGCCGAGATTCCGAAATCGGTAAAGTCATCGTCGATCCGTTCCGTTCGCTGTCTCGTCTGAAACAGTTGGTTGCCGGCAAGAAGACCCGCGAAGATCATCCGCAGGTAATGAATGCGGCCGTTCGCTTGTACGCCGATGCTGCCAACGCAAAGACCAAGAAGGAGAATGGTTTTGACTTGACCGACTACGACAACCGCTGTCTGGAGTTCGCACGCGACTACAGCCGCGAGATCCTCGCTATCGACGTAAACATCAATACCGTTCAAATGCTCGATGTTGCATGGACGTTGTTTGGCAAATATTTCAAACCGGAAGAAGTAAATATCAAGGCCGCTCTTGTTGAGAAGTACTGGCCCAAAGCATAACAGGTTATGGCTATAACTTACCAGTTTAATAAAACATCGTTGCAGACTTTGGAGAAAGATCTGAAGATGCGGCAACGGACTTTGCCTACTTTGCAGAGCAAAGAGACAGCTCTTCGTCTCGAGGTAAAGAAGGCAAAGAAAGAGCTCGAAGACCTGGACCAGGAAGTCGAGCGCCGCATCAAAGACTACGACCAGATGATTGCGCTTTGGGGCGAATTTGACACTTCGCTCATCCACGTGGACGACGTACGCATGTCTATAAAAAAGATTGCGGGCGTGCGCGTACCCGTGTTGGATGAAGTCGTCTATTCGACCAAAGAGTTCTCGCTCTTCTCGTCTCCCAAATGGTTTGCAGATGGTTTTGAGCAACTCAAAGCCATCGCCGATGTAGGTATCCGCCAGGAGTTCGTACGCCGCAAAGTGGAACTGCTCGAGTATGCGCGTAAGAAAACAACGCAGAAAGTGAACCTCTTTGAGAAAGTGCAAATCCCCGGTTATCAGGATGCTATACGTAAAATCAAACGATTCATGGAAGACGAAGAGAACCTCTCCAAGTCCAGCCAGAAGATCGTTAAGTCCAAACGCGAAGCCGAAGCACGCGCTGCGGAAGAGAAAGGAGGTAACGCATGATTACGCAAATGAAGAAATATACCTTCTTGGTGTTCCATCGTGATTACGAACCCTTCCTGAAGCAACTCCGCGACCTCGGCGTAGTACATATCACCCAGAAAGCAGCAGGTCTCATTGAGAACGATGAGGCGCTTCAGGCGGCCTTGCAACACGAAGATGAACTCCGACGTCTGCTCAAGCAAGGTGCGCCGGATCAAATGATTCAAGAGCGCGCAGAAATTGAGCAACGCATCGCAGAGGCACAACAGGCCGCAGGCCAAGTAGCTGTATGGGGCGATTTCGATCCTGCACGCATTCAAGCGCTCAAAGAGGCCGGATACACGCTCCGTTTCTTCGTTTGCAGTGCTTCTGCATTCCAAGAGGAGTGGGGTATTAAAGTTTCCGAGAAAGAAGGTAAGACCTATTTCGTAAACCTCGATAACTCGATATCTCGAAATATCGATAACTCGGAACTGCTCGAAAAAGCAACTGAAATCCCACAACCCGAGAAATCTGCAGCGCAGTACATGCTGGAAGTAGAGAATCTCAAAGGTCTGCTCGCTGCCGCTAATGCCCGCATTGAGGCATGGCAAATTGCGAACATAGAGGATATCAAAGCGCAACTCAAAGAAGCTCGTCAACAGATTGATTGGCAGCGTGTTACGCTTTCGACCGACAAGCTTGCTGAAGGTTCGCTCTGTCTCTTTGAGGGCTTCTGTCCGATAGATAAAGAAGCGGAACTGAATGCCATGCTGGCTAAAGCGGAGGTTTATTACGAAGAGACCGATCCTGAAAAAGAGGACGAAGTGCCGATCCAACTGAAGAATAACTTCTATACGCGGCTCTTTGAACCGATCACGCGGCTCTATTCGCTGCCAAATTATGCGGAGATAGACCCGACACCTTTCTTTGCGCCGTTCTTCATGCTTTTCTTCGGCTTATGCTTGGGCGATGGAGGCTATGGTCTGCTGATCTTATTGGCAGGTATAGCGGTCATTCTCAAAGCTCCGAAACTGAAAGAGTGGGGATGGTTAGGCGTGTTCATGGGTTTGACAACCATGGTTGTGGGTATTCTTACCGGAATGTTCTTCGGAATCAATTTGGAGGAAGTGGCATTCCTTGCTCCTGTGAAGCAGTATTTCATCACGGAGACGAACGCTACAGTGCATTTCATGGGCGGCTCGTACCATCCCATGATGGTATTTTCCATCCTCATCGGAATCTTCCAAATATTGTTTGCCATGGGCTTTAAGGTAGTGAAGATCACCTTGCGGGACGGCTTCAAGTATGCAGCGTATGATTGTGCATGGCTTGTTGCCTTGGTAACGCTCATCGTCTGGGCAGCAACCGCAAGTTCGCTGTCTACCATCGGGCTCTATTGCATTTATGCGATTTTGGGTATATGCGCGCTGTTCATCCTGTTCTACAGCAATCCGGATCGCAAGATTCTGCTGGTGAATATCGGTGGCGGTTTATGGGGCACGTATAATATGGTCAGCGGCCTGTTGGGCGATGTGCTGTCGTATATCCGTCTGTTCGCGCTGGGTCTCGCTGGAGGTATTTTAGGCAATGTGTTTAATGCCTTGGCGCTTCAAGCCGGAGGGGCATTGCCCGGATGGATAGGATGGCTGCCGACCTTGCTGATCATGGTCTTTGGCCACGCGCTTAATTTCGCGCTCTGCTTGATCTCATCCGTGGTTCACCCGATGCGTCTTACCTTCGTGGAGTTCTACAAAAATGCAGGCTTCGAAGGTGGCGGAAAAGAGTATAAACCATTCAAAAAA
>OCVV011278149.1_pt1 | contig 37001 bp, 31 predicted proteins | sample 1539721 | NCBI WGS metagenome assembly OCVV01 (sample SAMN02144230, study PRJEB22623) | gut metagenome | biome: sheep rumen | host: Ovis aries | place: New Zealand | reverse complement strand
TGACCAGCTTATCCTCGATTTCGCTTCCAAATTTTCAGGAGTAAATGACAACGAACTCCAGAAACTTGTCAGAAAATCTTTCATTGATACCATGATTTATGAGTCACGCAGGGAAAATTCAAACCTCAGCCGCCTTACCACAAAGGCTGTATATCTCCTGTGCTGGTTCAACAGGTATCATCATGAACTCTTTAAAAATTACAGGTTCCCCGAAATTTCCTGCTTTATCCTCTTTAATCCCGTGATGAACGAGAATACTGCCATGTTCTGCCGTTTCCTCTCAAAATTACCCGTTGATGTGGTGCTTCTCAACCCCAATCTCAATAATATATGCACTCTCGACGCAGATAATCTGTTTGTCAAGAATTATGATGATTCTCTCGTTATGGAAAATTTCCCGAACGAAAATACAGTCATGAGCGTGGGTACTGCCGCATATCATGCAGAACGTGAACTCGATTCCATGATGTATACCGATACGGGTATGTACCGTGACAGACAGTACAGCAAGGCAAATACTATCATACTGCATACCATGTATGAGGAAATAGAAATTCTCTGGGATAAGGCTATGACTTTAAGACCAAGTTTCGATGTCATAGGCGATACAGTCAATATGCCTGTCATTTTTGCCAAAATTTCAGGTGTCAAGAACGGTGATGTAAGTGCCTACTGGAACAGTATAAGACGTTTGATTAATGACGATAATACAATACTCATAACAAGACTTCCGAGGATTCCCGCAGGATATTCAAACCCAATGAAGCCTTTCGCAACAGGTTTTATCCAGAACGGAAAACTCCAGAGACAGAAAATAAAGGAGCATAAACTCTATCCGTATAAGTTCCTGCGTGAATCCGTTCAGGACTATATCCTTGACAAATTACAGCTCCTTTTAGATATGAAACCCATAAAGGGTATGTTCACCAACGGAATGGAATATGACGTTATTTCTACCGTTCTGAACCTTGATAAGGTATCACTGCGGCTGATACAGAATTTCGACTTCACTAAGGTAAATCCCAAAATTATCTACATCGTCACAAGCGAATCTGTTCTTTCTCCGCAAGATGCAATATATTTCTCGTTCTTCAACCTTGTCGGCTTTGATATCCTTTTCTTCGTTCCCACAGGCTATCAGTGCTTTGAAGAACACCTCCTCGTCAACAATGTCGAGGAACACCAGATAGGCGAGTATAAGTACGATATGAGGATTCCCAACCTTAATCCCCATTCGCTCGGAGCTCGTCTGAGCAGCTTTAATAAAATATTTAAGAGAGGTACATGATAATGGGAATTGATTTCAAGAAACCAAACCGTCAGACTCAGACCGAAACAGCTACCGCAACCGCTTCACAGAATCTCCCCGAAGTAGTAATCGAAGAACCCGCTTCACAGAAATATGACATCGTTGCTGATACCCAGCAGATGGAAACTACTCTCAGCCATTCCCCCGAAGTAGATGCACTCACAAGCCAGATTGAAATTGACAATATGGAATCTATCGTAACTTTCGGTGCGGAAACAGCCGAGGCTATTTCAAGAGCTTCCGATACCGTCCTCAACAGCATGGATATGAGTCAGCTTACCGCTACAAGCACTATGCTCAATGAACTCGCCAAGGTTATGGATAAGTTCGATATCGACGAAATCAGGGACGACCCCGGTCTTTTCGGAAAGATTTTCGGAAATATGAAAAAGAAAATCGACAAGATTCTCGCTAAATATCACACCATGGGCGAGGAAATCGACAAGATTTATGTCGAACTCAAAAAGTATGAGAGCGAGATCAAACAGGCTAACCGTAACCTCGACCAGATGTTCGATGCAAACGTTGAGTATTATCACGAACTCGTCAAGTATATCCTCGCAGGCGAATGGGGCTGCGAACAGATTCAGGAGGCTATAACCCAGCGTGAGGCTGATATGGCTAATACAGGCGATACCGCTATCCAGTTTGAACTCGAAAGTATGCGTCAGGCTCTTCAGCTCCTTGAACAGCGTACTCAGGATTTGAGAGTGGCTCAGAATGTCGCTATGCAGTCTATCCCCATGATTAAAACTATGGAATTTACTAATATGAACCTCGTAAGAAAAATAAATTCCGCCTTCATCATCACTATGCCCGTATTCAAACAGGCTCTCGCTCAGGCTATGATGCTCAAACGTCAGAAAATTCAGGCTGAGGCTCTCTCAGCTCTTGACCAGAAAACCAATGAAATGCTCATCAAGAACGCACAGAATACTGTTGAACAGTCCAAGAATGCTGCAAGACTCGCTTCGGGCAGCTCTATAAAGATTGAAACCCTTGAAACTACATGGCGTACTATCGTCAACGGTATCGACGAAACCAAGGCTATTCAGGAAAATGCAAGCAAACAGCGTATCGAAGAGAAAAAACGCCTTGAAGCTATCAAACAGGAATTCAATCAGAAATACCATATGCCCGATAAAAATAAATAATTAAAAGGAGAAATGTATTATGCCTATCAATTTATCAAAAGGACAGAAAATCAGCCTCACAAAGGATAACCCCGGTCTTAAGAATATCCTCGTTGGTCTCGGCTGGGATATAAACCAGTTCGATACAGGTTCAGCTTTCGACCTCGATACAACTGCCTTCCTTACAGGTGCGGACGGTAAGTGCGCTTCCGAAAAGGAAATCGTTTTCTACGGTAACCTCAAACATTCAAGCGGTGCTGTAACACATCTCGGTGATAATATCACAGGTGAAGGCGACGGTGATGACGAACAGATTAAAATTGACCTCAGCCTTGTTCCCGCAAATGTCGAGAAAATCGCTTTTGCCACTACTATCTATGACGCTGATGCAAGAGGTCAGAACTTCGGACAGGTTTCAAATGCCTATATCCGCATTGTCGATGAGGCAACAGGTACTGAACTTATCCGCTATGACCTCGGTGAGGACTTCTCTATCGAAACTGCTGTTGTTGTCGGTGAACTCTATAAAAACGGCAGCGAATGGAAATTCAATGCTATCGGCAGCGGTTTTCAGGGCGGTCTCGGCGCACTCTGCGCTCACTACGGCGTGCAGGCTGAATAATTCAGAGGTGAAATTATATGTCTCTTAATTTGCAGAAAGGTCAGAAAATCAGCCTTTCAAAAGAAAAGGCAGGTCTTTCGGAAGTAATTGTCGGTCTCGGCTGGGACGAGGCAAAACATGGTATCTTTAAGTCACACAATATCGACTGCGATGCCTTCGCTATCCTCCTCACAAACGGAAAACTTGCCGCTGCTTCCGATATAGTCTATTTTGCCAATAAACACCATTCCTCAGGCTCTGTAATCCATACGGGCGATAACCTCACAGGTGCTGGCAGCGGTGACGATGAACAGATTATCATTAAACTCAATGAAGTCCCCTCACAGTACGACAGAATCGTTATAGCCGTAAATATTTACAGGTCAGAAAGCCGAAAGCAACATTTCGGTATGATTCAGAATGCTTTTATCCGCATTGTGGACGCAAGTACAAACACCGAAATGTGCATATATAATCTGACTGATAACTATTCGGGTCAGACTGCTATGGCTTTCGGAGAGGTTTACCGCAATAACGGTGAATGGAAATTCAATGCTATCGGTCAGGGTACTACTGACAAATCCGTTGAAAGTTTCGCAGCAAGATATAAATAATTTATTCAGGGGATTTTCTTCGGAAAATCCCTTGTTTAAAATTCAGAAACAGGTGGTAGAGTGAATAATTATATTTCGTACAGACTTAATGTCATGAAAATAAATTCTGAGGACAGCTTCCTTAATTTTTCGGGAAATCTGCGAAACGGTCAGCGTGATGTCATATTTGCACGCTCCCTCGGCATTTCTTCGGGTATGAAAGAAAAAATCGAAAGCATAGACAGAAAAATGACCCAGCAGATGAATAACGGCAGACTTGTCTATATAAGAATAACCAGTCTTGATTCCCAGATGACTGCCTCAGATACCGCTTATTATTCCCAGATTTATGAAAAATGGAAAATCAGTTCTTCCATTGAACTCAGAAATAAAAACAATAACCCTGTATTCGGCAATACACTCGCAAATGCCACAAATGAAGCCGTCAGACAGTATAAACTCATAAAACCTTCCGTTACTGATACCATGCTCAAAAATTATATAATAAAATTATGGTACAGAACAGATACTTTCCTTAAAGAATGTATCTCAAAATGGAACGAAAAACTTTGTACCAAAATTATCGCTTCGGGTATCTGTAAGGAACAGGATTACCTGTTTATGTATATGGCTTCACTGATTGGCTGTGACGTTCTCCTGCTTCAGACAAAAGAGGATATTTCCGACAAGCTGAAAAGTCTTTCCTGTGCGTTTACTGTCGGAAATTTCGGCGATATCGAATTTAAAAAATATGACAGAAATTCTTTCACCGCTCCTCCTGTCGTAAGTAATCCTGTTGTCAATAATCCGCCTAAAATTATAGTCCCTCAGCACCCTGCAAGAAAATCTGCACCAGCTGTGAATCATTCGGAAAATATCCGTGAAAAATCATATGAGGAACTCGCTGCACTCGCAGCTTCCGTGGTCATGATTCAGGTTATAAATGCCAGCGGTGAGCCTATCGCTTCGGGTTCGGGAATAATGATTGGCAGGGAAGGTTATATCCTCACTAACTGTCATGTTCTCACGGACGGCAGAGTTTTTGCTGTGAGAATCGAAAATGACGATAAAACTTACTTAACAAATGAAATTATCAAATACAATAACGCCACTGACCTTGCTGTCATACGCATACAGCGCAACCTTGTCCCCATAAAAGTATATTCAATGTCAAAGGAACTCGTCAGGGGTCAGAAAGTTATCGCTATCGGCAGTCCGCTTGGTCTGTTCAATTCCGTTTCGGACGGCATTATTTCGGGTTTCCGAAAAATAAAGGATATGGACATGATTCAGTTTACCGCTCCCATATCAAGCGGAAGTTCAGGCGGTGCTGTGCTGAATACCTATGGTCAGCTTATCGGAATAAGTACGGCAGGTATCGACAAAGGACAGAATATTAACCTCGCTGTAAGCTATAAAAGTATAAATCTTTTTGCAAGAGGTTTCTTTTGATAAAAAAATCCTGACATACAGTCAGGATTTTTTGTTTTATTCATGATATTATATTACATACTTCTTGTGAATACAGGCACATTTTCAATTATATTTTCGGCAGTTTCTCCGAAAGACTTGTAAACTTTTGCCGTACCTGCCATATATGCTATATCTTCGGGCATGAGTTTTCCTGTGGGGCATATTATCATTCCGTCTGTCATGTCGAGATGAGTTACAGCTATTGATATTTTATCTTTCAGTGCATATTTTCTGTCGGTTTTCAGAGAGTGCATAAATTCGGGCAAATCAAACCAGCCATATCTGAAATTCCCTTGAAATTCATTTGTGACATTTGTTTTGTCATACAGATTGTATTTATTCTGGATTTCTTTACATTCTGTATCAAATCTTCCTGCGCCGTGTCTTGTAAAATATGACCTTGTAACATAGCATATTTCTGTATCACGCTTTTCAAGGCGGTCGAGTATACTGCGGACGTTTTTCATTCCTGTATTTGTCGGTGTGAGATTGGGGAAATAATCTTCCCTGTCCCTGTCAAGCATAAGTCCCTGCGCTCCCTCGAATACGGCTGTATCATAATTTTCTATAATGCTTTCATCGGCTGTTATGCATATATTTTTCATATACATAAGGTCACTGACATAATTTATTGTGATGTTTTCGTTTTCGAGAAGTTCAAAAAATTCAGGGGAATTTTCTCTTGTGATACCGAGCTGTTCGGCACGTTCAAGGCAGTATCCGCTGTTTATAGCCTTTATTTTCTGAATGAGAACATTTTCGGGAATATCTGTCATATCACCGTAAAGTATGCGATTCTGTGGATTTTCGCATCTTTTTACAGTTTCAAATATACCCGTTCCGCAGCTTCCGTGGCGGTTATTGTCTCTTAATCTTTCCGCAAACTGATTCAGAAGCATATCGCAGGGTAGAGTAACACGGCATCTTTTGTCTATAAATATTTTCTGTGTGAGGTCTCCGAGGATATTTTTTTCTTTTACAAAAAGCATAGGGTTAGCGATGAAAAATTCCGAAAGATATGTGTCTGCTCCTGCAAAATATCCTGCGCCTATATGAGAAAATATATGTCTTTCGCCTTCGGGAGTGCAGACAGTATGACCTGCCTGCGCTCCTCCGTTTATTCTTATGTCTATCGGATTATCGTTTGTGCGGCAGAAATAGTCTGTCATAAGACCTTTTCCTTCATCTCCGAAATTCGCACCGATAACCGCATATGCTTTTTTCATAATATCACCACTTTATTATTTTATTCATGAAGCTGTTTTTTGTTTTGCTGAGTCCGCCAATGGCATTCTGCACGGCTATTCTTGTATCTCCGTCCCATGAGCTGATTATTTCGTCCTTGTCTTTTCCTGCAACGCTTTCAAGGATTGATACCATTATCTGAGGGAGTGCATTGTAATCTGTTACGGTTATTGCACGTTCTCCCATGAGTTTATGCCATTTGTCGGGGTGAACTATTCCTGCACTTCCGCCCTGCATGAGCATAAGGTGGAACACGTCATATTTTCGGCTTACCTGTTCGAGGAGTGCCTTTGTGTCAATATTACTTGTTATTGTGTCACCGAACACTCTTTTTATTTCGTCAACAGTGAGTTCTGTGGGGAAACAGTCATCGCCCATTGTGAAGATTATGCCTTTTTTCTGACGTTTTTCCCATGCATCTGTATGGGTTTTGTTTGCGGCAAAATACCACATAAGCGGATAGCTTTCAAAATTATTTCCGCCGCCGCCACGTTCAAACCATAATTCTGTGAGCTGGCTTGCGATTCTTATATCTGATTCAAACTGTGTTGCCTGCAAGGGTGCGCTGTCGCAGGTTGAATCTCCTATTGCTCCGAAAAGTATCTGCGGACCTTCAACGGGATTTCTTTCGAGGGTTTCCTTTACAAGGTCACCGAGTTTCTGTGCTGTGACAGATAAAATCCTGCTCATTGAACCTGTAACGTCAAGACCTATTATTATAGGTGTTGTTACGGGGTGGTCGTCTGAATCACGGCTTTCTCTGAACTTGATATTTTTCGGGTCATATTTGGGGTCAATTTTGACTGCCGAATAAATTTCCCCCACGCTTTTTCCTTTTATTCTTGCTGATGAATAAGCTTTCCAGTCTCCTGCTCTCCATGCTCCGCCGCCCATAAAAATTTCCTCCTTAAAATAATGTTTTTATATCAGGCATTGAAATCAGAAATTCAGTGAATTTTCTTTTTCCGAAGCCTTTTATTATTGTTTCTTCCCATTTTTCCATTTCTGCAAATGCATTTTCAGCGCATACGCTTTCGGAAAAATCCTTTATTGCATCGGGTGCGTCTGAGGGGAATATTCTTCTGCATATCGCCTTTACGCATTCAAGGTCGGAAGAATGTTCCGCAATACCGCTTAATTTAGATGATATTGACATATCCTCATATACAGATTCCTGCACGCCTATAAGCTTTGTGCCTTCCTCACGGGCAAACCACCAGCCCGAACCTATTCTGACGCTGTGTTCGTTCGGGTCAATCAGGAGATTTTCCTCATTGAGACAGTTCCAGACAATTCCCCGTATTTCTGCGTAGCAGCATATTCCGAGAAGTCTTGATATTATCCATGCTGCGTGACGGCTGTCGAGTTTTCCGCCGTGGAATCTGAGAACGGCTGAAAGGGGAATTTCGGTATTGTTTTTCGTCATATAGATGAGTGTTCCGCAGTTGGTACTGAAAATACTTTCTATATTCGGCAGGAATTTTTTTGCCTCATTAATTATACGGCTGTCGATTCCATAAAGAAAGTATTCATTTTTTACGGCTGATGACCTTGAAAAACATTCTTCCGAATCATCGGATTCAAGCAGGATACAGTAATCCTTTTCTGAAATGTATTCAGTGCCGAATCCGTGGGAAAGGCTTATCAGGTATTTGAAGTCAATCATATTTCCCTTTGAGCATACTGAAAGTTCCTTGTATCTGTGATGATTTTCGATTCTTTTGTACATTTCGTTGATAACTGTGCAGACCTGCACGGCTCTTGAATCGCTGCATCTGTCTGGGTGGAATTTCAGCATGAGTGCTATGTACAAGGGCTTTGCGGTTTCGATATCATCGGGGAAAAGCTCCCTGCAATATCTGCATTTCAGAATATCTTCAATATCCATAAATTAACCTCCTTTTCTTAAAATCAAAATGATATAAACAAAATCCCGAAGAATAACAAGCTTATTCCAATGATTTCGGAAAATACTTGCTTGATTTTTGTTTTTATCTTTTTGTTAATATCATGATATCACAAACTTTTGCGCTTGTCAATAGTTTTTCTGCATTTTCGGTCTTTTGCATAATAAAATGATATTTCTCCCATATGTTTATTGTTGATTTCCGACAATTCGTTTTTCGATTAGTCATTTTTTTATTTTTATCGACTAAAAACTACAAAATTCGACAAAATATCATTTTGCTGCGTTGTAAGGATATTTCTTTCAGCGTAAAATTTTATTCGGTAAAAAATGCTTCATTAATATTTATAAAAAATTTGGTACAACAAGGAGTAATTATTTTGAGCAACAATTCATTCAAGATTATGCTTTGTGATGACCGTACAGGTACACTTGCCGAAACTTCCGCAAAGCTCAAAAGTATGGGGATATTTACTGTCATCAGACGCAGTGATGAAAATATCCTCATTAATTCTGTAAGAAAAGAAAAGCCCGATATCGTTGTGGCTGACCTCACTTCAAGCAGAGCAGATTTACTAAGACTTATGAAAAATTCCAAGAATCTATTCACTAAGCGACCAAAATTTATAATAACTTCTGATATTGACAACAGCTTCATAAAAAGACAGGTCATGGACGCAGGTGCAGCCTATTTTCTTCCCGAACCCTACAACTCCGATGAGCTGTCTTTTGTAATAAAATCATTCGTAACAAACAGACACGAACCTTTCCTCAGTGACCTTGAATTTGCTGTCACCAATGCAATACATACACTCGCAGTCCCCGCAAACATCAAAGGATATCACTACATAAGAACCGCAGTTATAATGTCCCTTAAAAAACAGTTAATGGTTGAAAATGTCACAAGAACTATCTATCCTGCTGTTGCCGAATACTACCATACCACTTCTTCAGGTGTGGAAAAAGCCATAAGACACGCTATCGAAATATCATGGAACCGTGTTGAAACCGATGCGGTTATGTCATATTTCGGCTCTAACTTTCAGGTTTACAGAAGTCACCCCACAAATTCTGAGTACCTCGCCGCTGTCGCAGACAAGGTGAAACTCACACTCAAAAGCTGATATTTCAGCTTTCTTTTCATTCGTATAAACCCGTTCCCACATTATAACCTTTTGTTTTTTATTGCAGTGCGTACAAGCACCTTTAAAATTAAATATATTATTTTATAAATTCCGTACATGGAATTTATTATGAATTTTATATACATAAGGTTAAAATAAATGTTATATTTCCTCTCTGTTGTTTCAGACCGTACATGGTCAGATAACAGGGAGGTTTTTATACTGTCCGTATTTTGAATTAGTCACCAAAAACTTTCAACTTTATAGGATAATGTGACGATTTTTTAATATATATTTTTTTATCCCTTGCATTAATCAGTATCAGATGTTATAATAAGATTATGTATTTTTTCAGGAGGAATATATGAAACAATGGAATTTCAGAGTCTCTGACAGAAAAATTGTAAGCAGTTTAATTTCGGACTGCGGTGTCACTTCCCTTACAGGTTCAGTCCTCGCTGCAAGAGGCTACACAAGTGCCGAAAAAGTAATGGAAAAATTACAGTGCGACCGCCTTTCCGACCCCTTTCTCTTAAAGGATATGCAGGAAGCTGCCGATACACTAAACAATGCCATTGAAAATCAGGAGAAAATCTGCGTCTACGGTGACTACGACTGTGACGGAATTATGGCTACTGCCATACTTTATACCTATCTCTTTGAAGCAGGTGCGGACGTTGTTTATTATATCCCCGAACGTTCGGAAGGCTACGGTCTCAATAACAATGCCATAGACAAAATAAAAAGTATGGGCGTGGAAATTATCGTTACTGTTGATAACGGCATATCTGCAATCAATGAGGCGGAATATATCTATTCCCTCGGTATGCGCCTTGTCGTTACAGACCACCACAGACAGGGGGAAACCCTCCCCCGTGCGGAAGCTGTCGTCGATGCACACAGAACAGACTGCTTTTCACCGTTCAAATACGCCTGCGGTGCTGTTATCGCACTTAAACTTGCTGCCGCTATGGACGGTGGAGACTATACAATGGTTCTCGAACAGTTCGGCGACCTCGCCGCAATCGCTACCGTGGCGGATATAGTCAGCATGACAGGGGAGAACAGGTATATAGTTTCCTACGGAATGGAACGCATAAACAATACAGACCGTCCCGCACTCATCGCACTGAAAGAAGTAAGCGGTGTAAGCGACAAAATCATAAATTCCGAAACTATCGGCTTTACCCTCGCACCAAGAATAAACGCTTCGGGAAGATTCGGCTCGCCTACTACCGCACTTAAACTCTTTCTCTCCGAGGACTATGACGAAGCCCTCACTCTCGCAAATGAACTCGACAGACTCAATACTCAGCGAAAAGATACCGAAAGCCATATTGTCTCCGAAATCTACAAAATGGCTGACAGTGACCCCATGCTGCTCAGAAAACGTGTGATATATATATGCGGTAAAAACTGGCATCACGGTGTTATAGGCATAGCCGCCTCAAAAATTGTCGAACAGTTCGGAAAGCCCTGTTTCATCGCTTCCGAGGAAAACGGGGAAATCCGTGGCTCTGCACGCTCTTTCGGTGATTTTTCAGTATTTTCCGCACTGACATATGCCGGCGATGCCCTCGAAAAATTCGGCGGTCACCCAGGAGCGGGAGGCTTTACCATAAAATCGGGTATGTCCGATAAATTCGGTGAACTCCTCGAAGAATACGCTCTGAAATACCATAAGGAAATGCCTGCCTTCACGATTGATGCAGATGCGGTTATCACTCCGCAGGAACTCGCTGTGAAAAATATTCAGGGGCTTGATGTCCTTGAACCTTTCGGGTGCGAAAACGAAAAGCCCAGTTTCGCACTCCAGAATGCAGAAGTTGTCGATATACTCCCGCTTTCAGGCGGTGTACATTCAAAAATAAAAGTAAAATTCGGAAACAATGTCACGGATACCCTCATGTTCCGCACTTCTCCTGACAGCCTGCCCGTCAGAAAAGGCTGTGTGTGCAGTATGATTGTAAAACTCGGCATAAATGAATACAGGGGAAACGTTACTCCCTCTGTATATATTTCCGATATACGCCCCTCGGATTTCCGACAGCAGAAATATTTTTCCGCACTTTCTGCCTTTGAAGCCTTCATGCGTGGCGAGGAACTGCCGAAAAATTACTACAAAGCCATGCTCCCCTCAAGAGAAGATACAGTGAAAATCTATAAGGGTATCCCCCCGAAAGGTATAAATTCCGATACCCTGTATATGATGTTTATTAACAGCAATATCAACTACTGTAAATTCTGCGTTGCCGTTGAAGCACTGCGACAGCTCGGTCTTGTCAGCGTGTCATGTGCATCATCAACTATTAAACGCCTGCCCGTCACGGTTAAGGTCAGCCTTGACAGCGCACCTGTACTCGTTAAACTGAAAGAACTGACAGTTTAATATAACTTTCAGAAAAGCAATTAAAGTATGTCTACCAAAGGAGGTTATGAATCATGTCCGAAGAAAACAAAAGAGGTACTCCTGATTTGCAGGAGATGAAGGTCTATCTTCCTGTCGAAGGTTCAAAAGAAGAAGAGCTGTCCTTACAGCTTATCAGCAAAATACCCGATTACGATGACAACTTCACAATCAAAGATATAATTCAGAAAATTCTGCAAGATAACAAACAGCATGACCTCAGCAAAATCATCTCAGCCTATGAATTTGCCGAAAAAGCCCACAGAGGTCAGAAACGTTCGTCAGGACAAGATTATATAATCCACCCCCTTACAGTCGCCTATATTCTCCTTGAATACAGCATGGATACCGATACCATATGCGCCGCCCTCCTGCATGATGTCGTTGAGGATACTCCCGCTACCCTCGAAGATTTGAAAAAACATTTCGGTCAGGACGTTGCCATACTCGTTGACGGCGTTACCAAAATGAGCAAAGTCCCGACAAATACAAAGGAACAGCAGAGCGCAGAAAATATAAGAAAAATACTTATAGCCATGTATCAGGATATCCGTGTAATCATCATCAAGCTGGCTGACAGACTGCATAATATGCGTACCCTTAAATACCGTCCGAGAAACAAACAGGTAACTACTGCTCTCGAAACTATGAATATTTACGTTTCTATCGCTCACCGCCTCGGAATAAGGTCTATGAAAGAAGAACTCGAAGACCTCGCTTTCCACTACCTCGACCCGTTCGGCTATGAGGAAATTGAGAAAATGCTCGACAAAAGAAAGGACGAAAGACAGAAAATCGTCGAAACTATCAAAAACCGCATCGCTGAACGTTTCAGTACAGTTCAGTTTGAAGAACCACCCATTATTGACGGCAGAGTAAAAAGCGTTTACAGCCTTTACAAGAAAATTATCGTCAAAGGCAAGCAAATGGACGAAATATACGACAAATACGCTGTGCGTGTAATCGTTTCAACCGTCCCCGAATGTTACAACGTCCTCGGCATTATCCACGATATGTTCACCCCCATGGATAACCGTTTCAAGGATTATATCTCAAAACCAAAGGAAAATAAATACCAGTCCCTCCATACAACCGTTACGGGCAAGGAAGGAATCCCCTTTGAAGTTCAGATAAGAACAAGCAAGATGCACCAGATTGCAGAATACGGTATCGCTGCCCACTGGAAATATAAGGACGGTGTTATCACCAAAAACAGCGAGGATTCAAGACTTGCATGGATTCGTGAAATCCTTGAATCACAGCAGACCGCCGATGATGTGGAGGAAATTGTAAGAGTTATCAAGAGCGAACTCTCACCCGAAGATATTGTCGTCATGACACCAAAGGGAAGGTCCATTCAGCTCCCCGCAAAATCAAACTGCATCGACTTTGCATATAAAATCCATACCGAAATCGGTCATAAAACTATCGGTGCAAAGGTTGACGGCAGAATCGTCCCACTCGAATATGAGTTGCAGACAGGTCAGATTTGCGAAATTACCGTAACAAAAGACCCCGAAAGAGGTCCTAACCGTGCATGGCTCAATACCGTCAAAACAAGCGAGGCACGCTCAAAAATAAGAGCATGGTTCAAAAAGGAATGCCGTGAGGACAATATCACCGAAGGCAAAAAAGAACTCGAAAAGGCTTTCAGACGCAGCAGAATAAATCTCACCGAAAATCAGTATTCCGAATTTTTACAGGACGACTTCCGCAGACATAACTGCGAAAATATTGACGACTTCTACGCTTCTATCGGATACGGCGGTATAAATCTCACAAATATAATTCCGAGACTTAAAGACAAATATGACAGGCTTTACGGCAGTCCTTCCGAAAATCTCCCCGAAATTACCGCTTCCAGACCTTATGACAGGTCTCAGGGTAGTATTATCCTTGACGATATCACCGCTATCGAAAAAAGTCCCGCCCATTGTTGTAATCCGCTCCCCGGTGACGATATAATAGGATTCATAACAAGAGGTCACGGTCTTAAAATCCATACCAAAAAATGTACAAATTACCTCTCAGCACTCAAACGTGCAAACCCCGAAGAACTCGCAAGGTGGAGAGAGGTCTCATGGACTGACGGCACTCGCTCCTCCGAACAGTCAAGAATTTCCGTGCTGGCTTCCGACCGTGTGGGTCTTGCATTCGATATAACAGCCGCCATTTCAGAAGCAAGAATGCCTATAATAAATTCTTCAGCAAGACGCATAAAGAACGGCAACGCACTGTTTGAATGTACAGTCTCGATAACAAGCAGGGAACAGCTTCAGAGACTTATCGAAAAAATTAAAAAGATAAAAGGCGTTATTTCTGTCGAAAGAACTTGATTTATTCTTCTCCCCCTCAGCAGCAGGGGGAGGAGACTGACAATTCCATATTTTTTATTCTCGAAACTATTGAAAATTTTTAAAATATAGTATATAATTAGTATCAGCAGATTTATGTTAATTTTTTTTAAAACCGAAAGGAATGATTTTTATGAAACTCAGCAAAAATTTTATCTCCCATGATGACGGCAACGAGAAAATTCTCGTTTCGGACGGAACTACAAAATTTGCAGGTCTTGTCCGTGGAAACTCAACGGCAGGATTTATTATTTCATGCCTCGAAAAGGATACCACTGAGGACGAAATTGTAAGCAAAATGCTCAAAAAATGGGACGTTTCCGAGGAAATCGCAAGGCGTGATGTCAGAAAAGTAATCACCCAGCTCAGGGAAATAGGTGCTGTGAATGATTAATTCCACTTTTGAAGAACAGCTCGCCAAAAACGGCAGGCTCATATATACAAATGTCGGCGACAGTATGAAACCCCTTATCCGTCAGGGCAGAGATTTGCTCATCATTGAACCCGTTCACGGCAGACTCAAAAAATATGACGTTCCGCTTTACAGACGTGACAGCGGTCAGTATGTACTCCACAGAATACTCAAAGTGCGGAAACATGATTACGTCATATGCGGTGATAACCGCTGGATAAGAGAATACGGCATTTCAGACAGACATATTATCGGTGTGCTTACCGCAGTCGTCCGTGACGGAAAAACTGTTTCGGTAAAGGATAAAAAATACCTCGCATATGTGCATTTATGGTGCGATTTCTTCTATGTGAGAGCTGTTATTCTCTATGCAAAAAGAAAAATCACACATATTATTAAAAAATATTTCTGAACTGCTTTCGCCTTTGAAGGGCGGTATGCGGGTAAATTATGAGGAGTGTTTATGGATAAGAATAAAATTTTATTGATGTGTGTTTCTGTTCTGCTTATTATTTCAGTGATTTTCGCTGTCCTGAAAGTAAACGACAAAAAACCCGAAAACAATAAAAGTCTCAGTTCATCAGTCACAAGTATGGAAATTTCTTCCGAACAGATACAGATTTCCTCGGCAGTATCTTCTGCGGTAACTTCTTCGGAAAAAACTGCAAAAACTTCCGTGCATACAACTGTTTCCGCCGAAACTTCAGCATCATCTCAGAAAGTTTCATCTTCCGTAACTTCATCTGCCGTAACTTCTTCTTCATCTTCTTCAAAAACTTCATCATCATCTTCTTCATCTTCATCATCAGGCAGAAACAACAACAGTTCTTCATCGGGAAATACAAACAATTCTTCGTCAGGCGGTTCGGATAATTCATATTCTTCAAACGGACAGACAAAAAATTCTTCTTCTTCCGAACAGATTATTCATTCCACTACTACTGTCAAATCAGATTCCGCCTCACAGAGTACGGTACAGACCGAAACTGTAACTACTGAGCCTTATGTTGAAATCATTACCGAAGAAATTACCCAGCCACCGACTCAGCCTTCCGTCCTTGAAGGCATATTCGCCGAAAGCGGTGAAAATATCGACAATCTTGGTGACTGTCAGCAGATTATCTGCGTTTCTTCCTACAATTCTTACTGTGATGTCTCCATGTATGAGAAATTCGGTGACGAATGGGAAAATGTCTATAATACATACGGCATTGTCGGTCTGAACGGTGTAAGCCCCAAAAGCTGTGAGGGCGACTACTGCACGCCAAAAGGTCTTTTCGGTCTCGGTTTCGGATTCGGTACGGACGATTTGTACGGTCTTAACATAGAATACAGAAAATTCAACGAAAACTGCTACTGGGTCGATGACCCTGAGTCGGATTACTATAACCAGTGGGTTGAATCAGAAGATACTTCCGCTTGGAACAGCGCAGAACACCTCATTGATTATCCGATTGCCTATCACTACGCTGTCGCTATAAATTACAACATGGAAGCCGTTAAGGGAGCAGGCTCGGCTATTTTCCTGCACTGTGCAGTCGGAAATTATACCGCAGGCTGTGTCGGAATACCTGAGGACGGTATGTTCTATGTAATGAATTGGCTTGACAGCTCCAAAGACCCCAAAATTTTAATATATTAAATACAGCAGTCCGTATTTTTTAAAATATAACAAGCTGTCTTTCTATTGACAAATTAAACAATAAGTGCTACAATATATAATGTAAATTGTCAGAATAATGATATTTTACAGCTTTTTACCTATAAGCTAATAATGAGAGAAGTGATTTAATGACCGCAAATGAATATAAACTCGCTGCATATCATCTTGTTTATCTTATCAGATGTGCGCTCAATGACAAAAAACCTTCCAAGGCTATGCTCGACAAAATGAATATATCAAATGTATATACTGTCTCGGAAGCCCATTTTGTTTCGGCTATTGCCGCTTATGCCCTCGAATCGGCAGGCGTTTCCTATGAAAGATTCCGTCAGGCTAAACTCGACAGTATTCGCAGAGATATACTGTTCAACATAGAAAGAGAAAATATCTGCGCCCAGCTTGAAGCAAACAAAATATGGTATGTCCCCCTCAAAGGCATAATTATAAAGGAGTTCTACCCCAAGACAGGTATGCGCCAGATGTCAGACAATGATATCCTTTTCGATGAATCCAAAAGAAAACAGGTTCACGATATCTTCATCAGCAACGGCTACGAAACCGATATGTATGAAGTCACCAATCAGGACGTTTACAAGAAAGAACCTGTGTTCAATTTTGAAATGCACGTCTGCCTCGCAGGTAAAAATGATTTCAGACCTGTAAGAAAATATTACAGCGATATCACTGAAAAACTTGTCAGTGACGGCGGTTTCAGAAAGCGTATGACCGATGAGGACTTCTATATATATGTTATTGCCCACGCATACAAACACTATGCGTCCCGTGGCACGGGTCTGAGAACACTTGTGGATATTTACGTCCTTTCGGATTTCTATGAAAAACTTGACAAAGATTACATCAAAACCGAATTGAAAAAAATGAATATATATGAATACGAAAAACAAAGCCGTCAGCTCGCTAAAAAAATCTTTACGGGAAAAGCCGTCTCAAAAGAAGAAAAAGAAATGCTCGATAAATATATCTTCTCGTCAGCTTACGGCACTCAGGAAAAACTTATCGAAAATAATATGATTCATTACAATAATTCAATAATCAGATATTATTTCAGCCGTGTGTTCAAACCCATGCTTTTCCTTAAAACAGAATATCCGTTCCTGAAAGACCACAAGATTTTGATTCCCTTTGTTGCAGTATATAAATTCTTTAAGAGATTTTTTAATGCCACTGTCAGAAACCGCAGTGATTTCATTGAAGAAATGAAAACTGTCATAAAGTTGAAAAAATAATTTTCCAGATAAAATTTATTATAGAATGGAGTGTTTTGATACATGACAGTAAGAAAATTCAGATACCGCAAAATTGCCCTTGCCTTTGCCGATGCTTCCATTATTTCGGGTTCGGCAATATGCTCATGGTTTCTGACAGATTTGTTTTTCAATATTGATTTGTCAACTGAAACTGTAATATCATCAATAATTATAAGCATTGTCTGCTGTCTCCTCAGCCTTTACTGGTGCGGTGCGTACAGCAAAATGTGGCGTTACTTTAAAAAACGTGACTATGTTTCATGCCTTCTCGGAATGATTGTCGGTACGGGTATCGCCTGCCTGCTTACATATGTCTTTGAACGTGATCTGCCCGTGTCATACGTCATAATTGACGCAGTCCTGTCACTGATAGGCATATGCCTTTTCCGCTTCTTCTTCAAAAGCGCATTTATTGATGTCGTCAAGGCAGGAAAAGAACATTCAGCCTATAAGCGCACTATGATAATCGGCGGCGGAAAAGCCTGCGAATCCCTCCTGAAAGAAATAAGAAACGCAGAAAGTTCCCCCTATAATGACGATAAAAATGCCCTCTTTGAACCGGTCTGCATTATTGATGACGATAAAAGAAAAACAGGCAAGTCAATTCATGATGTCCCCATAGTCGGCACTTCCTCCACTATCGACAAGTATGTCAAGACTATGGAAATCGAACAGATTGTTTTCTGTATCCCCTCCGCTTCGGAAACAGACAGAAAACGTATCCTCGATATCTGCGCCGAAACAAAACTGCCTGTAAAAATTATCCCCTTCCTCGTAAACCTCATGTTCGATGAGGAACATACCTCTATCCTCAATCAGGTAAGAGATATCAAGGTCGAAGAACTCCTCGGTCGTGAACCTATAAGATTCGACAACGAGGATATCAAAAACTTCATTGACGATAAAGTCTGCATGGTTACGGGCGGAGGCGGTTCTATCGGTTCGGAACTCGTCCGCCAGATTGCAAGATATAACCCGAAACAGGTCATTATCCTCGATATTTACGAAAATAATGCCTACGATATCCAGCAGGAACTTATCATGGACTACGGCACTTCCCTTAACCTTGTCACACTTATTGCCTCTGTTCGTGACTACCAGAGAATGAACCAGATTTTCAACAAGTATAAACCCGATATCGTTTTCCATGCCGCTGCCCATAAACACGTTCCCCTTATGGAGGACAGCCCCATGGAGGCTATAAAAAATAACGTACTCGGAACTTTCAATACTGCTTCACTCGCACAGTTCTACAATGTACAGAAATTCGTCATGATCTCCACCGATAAAGCCGTAAATCCTACAAACGTAATGGGTGCTTCAAAAAGATGCTGTGAAATGATTGTTCAGTACCTCGCCCAGCAGAATGAGGGCAATACCGAATTTGTCACAACCCGTTTCGGAAATGTCCTCGGCTCAAACGGCTCTGTTATCCCCAAATTCAAACGCCAGATTGAACAGGGCAAGCCCGTTACAGTTACTCACCCCGATATTATCCGCTACTTCATGACTATCCCCGAAGCCGTAAGCCTCGTAATGGAGGCTGCCGCAATCGCTCACGGCGGTGAAATTTTCGTCCTCGATATGGGTCAGCCCGTCAGAATCGTTACTCTCGCAGAAAACCTCATACGAATGTACGGTAAAGAACCCTATAAAGACGTTAAAATCGAATTTACAGGTCTGCGCCCAGGTGAGAAAATCAAGGAGGAACTCCTCATGAATGAGGAAGGTCTCCAGAAAACAAGCAATAAACTCATCTTTATCGGAAAACAAATTGATATCGACCCCGATGAATTTATCGAAAGTTTGCGTATGCTCCGTGATGCCGCTTCCGAAAATAACGAGAAAATAGCCGTTTCTGCACTTCATGACATGGTGCCTACCTTTACTACCCCCGAAGAATTTAACAGAAAAGCCAATGTCATAAGCAAACGCAATTTCCGTTTTGATGATGATGATGAAGATGACGAAGATTCCGATTCTTAATGCAGTCCCCCCTGAATTTTGTCAGGGGGATTATTTTTTCTTTGACTTTTCATAAGAACTGTGATATAATGAATTAATAATATTATGGGAGATGATTATGTGGCAACTCAGAATTTTTCAAAAGAACGTTCGGATACAAAAATCAAAGAGCCTAAAATGTATAACGTCATTATGCTTAATGACGACTTCACTACAATGGAATTTGTCGTCAGAATACTGGTGAGTATATTCCATAAGGACGAAATATCCGCCCATGCACTTATGATGACTGTGCATAAAAACGGTAAGGCTGTCGTGGGCAAATATCCATACGATGTAGCAGGCACTAAAATAAAAAATGCCCTTGAACTCGCTAAACAAGAAGGTTATCCTTTCAGAATGAAAATGGAGGAGGCATAAAATGGAACTCTCAAAAGATGTGATTAAAATTCTCGATGACTGCCTGATGTACGCAGATTCAAAAAAATATGAGTATATAACTCCTGAACTCCTTCTGCTTATGATGTTCAGAAACAAGAATTTCTTAAAGGCTTTCACAGACTGCGGAGGAAATTCAGAAATCATTATTCAGAATATAAAGGATTACCTCGATGAATATATGGAATATACCCAGAGCAATGACGAACCGCCAATGTCTGTGGGTATGGAAAAAATTCTCAATAATGCCGCCCGCAGTGCTTTCAGCAGCAATAACGGTGAAATATGCGTCAGACATCTTGTACACGCATTTTTCAGCCTTGAAGAATCTTATGCAGTTTATTTCATGCAGTTGCAGGGAATTGATTCAGTGGAAATTTTACAGCGTATGTCAGACTATGAGGACAATAATTTTTCAGAAGAAAATTTGTCAGATGAAAAAAAGAATGAAAATAAAAACGATTTTTCCGAACTCGCACCATGTCTCAATGATACCCTTAAAAATGCAAATCCCCTCATAGGAAGAAAAAATGAACTCGACAGAACTATCCAGATTCTTTGCAGAAAAGATAAAAACAATCCCCTCCATATCGGTGAAACAGGTGTCGGAAAAACTGCCATTACTTACGGGCTTGTTGAACTGATAAGGGAAAATAAAGTCCCTGAACCGCTTATCGGAGCAAAAATATTTTCACTCGACCTCGGCAGTATGCTCGCAGGTACTCAGTACAGAGGAGATTTTGAAAAAAGATTTAAAAAATTACTCAATGATATCAGCAGGGAAGAAAAACCTATCATATATATTGACGAAATCCATAACCTCGCAGGTGCAGGTGCTGTCGGCGAAGGCTCTTTCGATGCCTCAAATATGCTCAAACCCTACCTTACTGACGGGCATATCAGATTTATAGGCGCAACTACTTTTGAAGAATATAAAAAGTATTTCGAGAAAAATAAAAGCCTCGCCAGAAGATTCCAGAATATCGAAATAAAAGAACCCTCTCAGGAGGAAACAACCGAAATTTTAAACGGTCTTAAATCAGGCTATGAAAAATTCCATGGCGTTAAATTCGCAAAAGGTGTCCTCGAATATGCCGTCAGTATGAGCGCAAAATATATCCATGAACGCTTTCTCCCCGATAAAGCCATTGACCTCATTGACGAGGCAGGTGCTTACAGGAAATTACACCCCACAGACAAGAAAATCCAGACCGTTGACAAAAACATTATCAACGAAGTGCTGACTACTATCTGCCGTGTGCCTGTCGAAACTGTCTCCACAGATGACGTTTCAGGTCTGAAAAATCTTGAATCAAAACTCAAAAACAGAGTTTTCGGTCAGAATGAAGCCATAAGTCAGGTCGTCAATGCAGTCAAGTTTTCAAAGGCGGGTCTGCTCGATGAAAACAAACCCCTCGCAAGCCTGTTATTCGTAGGTCCTACGGGTGTCGGAAAAACCGAAATCGCAAAGTCCCTCGCTGATGAACTCGGTGTTAAACTCATAAGATTCGATATGAGCGAATACGGTGAAAAACACGCTGTCGCAAAGCTGATAGGCTCTCCTGCGGGCTATGTCGGCTATGATGACGGCGGTCTGCTCACGGAAGCTGTCCGCAAATCCCCCTCGGCTGTACTTCTCCTTGACGAAATCGAAAAGGCTCACAGCGATATTTACAATATCCTCCTGCAAGTCATGGACTACGCTACACTTACGGACAATCAGGGCAGAAAAGCTGATTTCAGAAATATTGTTGTCATAATGACTTCAAATGCAGGCGCAAATAAAATCGGCAAGGCTGATATAGGTTTCTTTACCTCCGCAAAGGACAACAGTTCCCTTATTGAAGCCGTAAACCATACTTTTCAGCCTGAGTTCAGAAACAGACTGAATAAAATTGTGGTGTTCAACAGCATGGACGACAAAATGGCTTCGCTTATCGTGAGAAAAAAACTCGGTGAACTCGCAGGTCAGCTCAGTGCTAAAAAAATAGATTTTGAAGTAGATGAAAATGCCGAAAACCTCGTCATCAAAAAGGGTATAAGTCAGCAGTTCGGTGCAAGAGAAACCGAACGTGTGATAAGAAATGAAATAAAACCCCTCTTTGTAGATGAAATTCTTTTCGGCAAGCTTAAAAACGGCGGAAAACTTGTCCTCTCCGCTGAAAATGACAAGTTCATTATTTCCGCAGAAAAAACAGAAAGGAGCAGAAATGGCTGTTTACAGACTTGATGACAATGATATATATTTCCCTGAACCCACTCTCGCAGATGATAACGGTCTGCTCGCAGTAGGAGGGGACTTGTCCGTTGAACGGCTTGTCCTCGCTTACGGCAACGGAATATTCCCGTGGTTCAATGAGGATTCTCCAATTCTCTGGTGGTGTCCGAAAAAAAGATTCATAATCCGCCCCTCAAAAATTCATGTTTCTTCTTCAATGAAAAAATTTTTCAGGAAACATGAAGTGTATATAAGAATTAACCGTGACTTTGCGGATACTATTCACAGATGCAGAACCAAAAGAAAAACTACATGGATTACTGACGATATGGAGGAAGCTTATATCCGTATGTATGAAAACAACCTCGCTGTAAGCGTTGAATCATTCATTGACGGAAAACTTGCAGGCGGTCTTTACGGTGTTTGTCTCGGTAAATGCTTTTTCGGTGAGAGTATGTTCTCGGATATGGAAAACGGCTCAAAAGCTGCACTGATAATCTTTTCAAAGATTCTCGAAGAAAGAAATTTCCTTATGATAGACTGCCAGTTCCATACAGACCACCTCGAAAGCATGGGCGGTGAATATATAAGCTGGGAAGAATACAGGGAAATGCTCGACAGTCTCAAAAAATATGACCCGCAGGAGAATTTATGATAGATTTACAGAGAAATTTGTCCGCAGAAGAACACCTGATTCTCTACTGGTACAGCATTGTTGTCGAAAAATCAAACGTCAGCTATGATGATTTCAGAATAACCGAATCTCTCATAATGCGCTTTAATGAGTATGTCAAAAAATGGAATACCGCCTTTTTCAATAATCCGCTCAGATTTGAAAAGCCCGTTGACTGGGACAGAAACCGCACCAAAACAGATTATTTCAGAAATCAGCTCGCAAAAGGTCATGAGTTTGAACTCTGGGTACAGCGGAAATTCAAGTCCTGCGGTGTCGATATAGGCGGATATAACAGCGAAAAAGGTCAGTTCGCAGGCGAAAATAACCTCGGTATCGAAATAAAATACGATATGCGCCACGCTGAAACAGGCAATATCTACATCGAATACTGCGAACGCCTCGATTCCTCAAAAAGCTGGATTAAAAGCGGTATTCTCAAAAATGACAATACAAAATACTGGCTTATAGGCAACATGAACGACTATTTCATCTTTACTAAAATTACCCTCGTGAATATCTATAATAAGCTAATCAGAAAGGAAAATATTAAAGGCTGTCACCTCGTAGAAGAAAAATTAAACGGCACTTCAAAAGGCTTTGTCATGAATAATGCTTTCAGCAGAACTGTCACATTTGCGGACAGTATAGAGGATTTTGTCGGAAAATTGAATATTGATACGAATATTTCCTATTATGCCCTTAATATGTTCGTTCACGGCAGAAGAGAATGCAGATATATCAGAAATAAACCCGATAATATGATTAAGGTCTTTGATTCGCTTGACGATGCACTGAAAGCAGGTTTTCAGAAGTGCAACAACCCTAACTGTTTTTTGTGAAAAATGCGGATACTGTGCGGTATCCGCATTTTTTTGCCGTATGTCATCAAAATATTTTATTTGCTTTGACAAATTGCATTTTGTGTGATATAATATTAACATACTATTTTTGTCAGGAGGATATATATGTTCTGGGATAAAGTTGCTTCAATCTATGATTTTTTTGAAACTGTCTACAATGGTGCAGTTTACCGAAATACAGGCAAAATTGCCGCAAAGGAAATCAATGCTGATGACAGGGTTCTCGAATGTGCCTGCGGTACGGGCGCAATAAGTATCCATATCGCTCCGAAATGCAGGAAGCTTATCTGTACCGATTTCTCTGAGCCTATGCTCAGACAGACAAGAAAAAAACTGAAAAAATTCAATAACGTAAAATTCGCCGCTGCCGATATGAACAAACTTATGTTCAAAGACAATACTTTCGATAAAGTAATCGCAGGAAATGTCATTCACCTCCTCGATGACCCTCAGTCCGCCCTCAGTGAACTCCTCAGAGTGTGCAGACATGGCGGTAAGGTTATCATTCCTACTTACATAAATATCGCAGACGGCAAAAAACACCATATTGTCGGACTTCTCGAAAAATTAGGCGCAGACTTCAAAAGACAGTTCGATATAGATTCATATAAGAAATTCTTTGAAAATGCAGGCTGTAAAGATGTAAAATACTGTGTTATATGCGGTCGTATGCCCTGCGCCCTCGCTTTTATATCAAAAGAATAATGCCGTTGCAGCAGATATTTTTTCCTGAAATTAGTAAAAGTGTTAAAAATATTTTGGTGCGATTACATTTTTCTATTGACATTATTCATTAAATGTGCTATAATTTCTTTTAAAAGATAGTGCATTTTCTCTTTATTGTGAATAATCTGAAAAAGCATGAATATCATTAAATAATATAATTTTATGAAAGAGGAACGATTATGGAAAAACGTACAATCAATTTCAGCCCGCCTGATATAACTGAACTCGAAATAGCCGAAGTTGCCGAAGCTATGCGCTCCGGCTGGATTACAACAGGTCCGAGAGTTAAACTCCTCGAAAGACGGCTCGCCGCATATATCAGTACGGGCAGAAATGATATCGACTGTTCAACTCCCGAAAATACCAAGAAATTCAGCAATAAAGTCGTGTGTCTCAATTCGGCAACTGCCGCAGAAGAACTTAACCTGCGTATCCTCGGAATAAAACAGGGAGATGAAGTTATCGTCCCTGCATATACATATACCGCTACCGCTTCCGCTGCAATACACTGCGGTGCAAAAATCGTCTTTGTCGATATTCAAAAGGACGGCGACAGGAATACTCACGCCCCCGAAATGGATTACGATAAGCTCGAAGCTGCTATAACTGAAAAAACCAAAGCTGTTATACCTGTTGACCTGAGCGGCATAGTCTGCGATTATGAAAGAATATACGAAATAGTCGAACGCAAAAAAAATCTCTTTAAACCTATGGAATCGGACGGCTCGCCTTTGTCCGAACTTTCATGCAGAATACAGAAAGCTATGGGGCGTGTTGCTGTCGTTGCAGACTGCGCCCACAGTCTCGGTGCAGGCAGAATTATAAACGGTGAAAGAAAATACTGCGGCAGAATTGCAGATTTTTCATCTTTCAGTTTCCATGCCGTTAAAAACTTCACAACTGCCGAGGGCGGTGCGGCTGTATGGAATCTCCCTCAGTCGGTATACGATTCAGGCGTTACCGATGCCGAAATATATAAGTTCTATCAGCTTCTTTCCCTCCACGGTCAGAATAAGGACGCTCTCTCCAAAACTAAGGCAGGCGCATGGGAATACGATATCATAGGCGCATGGTATAAATGCAATATGACTGATATCATGGCGGCTATCGGTCTGAAACAACTCGACCGCTACCCCGAACTCCTCAAAAGACGTATTCAGATTATCGCAAAATATGACAGTATCTGCGACAGTCTCGGTATTTCGCATCTTGTCCACCATACGGATTTCATGGACAGCAGCAATCATCTGTACCTTATCCGTATCCCCGATATTTCCGAAGAAAAAAGAAATGAATTTATCACAAAAATGGCTGAGTACGGTGTTGCAACAAATGTCCACTACAAACCGCTCCCCATGATGACAGCTTACGGAAAAGACTGCTCGGATTATCCTGTTTCTTACGACTATTATAAAAACCTCGTATCACTCCCGCTGCATACAAGACTTACTGACGAAGATGCAGACTATGTGTGCGAAATCCTCAAAACTGTATACAGTGAATTAATATAAAAAATATAATTAAAGAAGGTGTTTGAATGAAAAGTATGCTGCGTGACTGGGATAAACTGCCTAAATTTATGCGTACTCCCGAAGTGAGACCCTACTGGGAACATCTGAATAAAAAACGTCATCAGCTCGTTCTCAAAAGAATGTTCGATATTTCGGCAGGCATGGCTGTACTTGCCGTTACTGCCGTGCCGATGGCTGTTATCGCAACTGCTATAAAACTCGATTCGGAAGGACCTGTTTTCTACCGTCAGGAACGTGTTACAACTTACGGAAAAAAATTCAAAATCCACAAGTTCCGCACTATGGTCTCAAATGCCGATAAAATCGGTACTGCCGTTACCGTAAGCGATGACAACCGTATCACAAGAGTAGGTGCTAAACTCCGTAACCTGCGTCTGGACGAACTTCCGCAGGTGTTTGATGTGCTTTCGGGCGATATGTCATTCGTGGGAACAAGACCCGAAGTCGTAAAGTACGTCAAAGCCTATAAGCCCGAATTTTATGCAACTCTCCTCATGCCCGCAGGAATTACCTCGGAGGCAAGCATAAAGTATAAACGTGAATATGAACTCCTCAGCGCAGCAGATGATGTGGATAAAGTCTATATCAATGACGTTCTGCCCGATAAAATGAAGTGGAATCTCGATTCTGTGAAAAATTTCTCGTTTTTCGGTGAAATTATGACTATGGTAAAAACAGTCTTTGCCGTGCTGGAAAAGGACTGACCGCAAAAATAACGGTTTTATTTACGGAGGATATTTATGAGCATCAAAATACTGTACATAATGAATACTGCAAATAAAGTGAATAATTTTTCATTTTCAAGTATAAAGGCTGCACATGAACTTGGTATGGAATTTCATATCGCAGGAGACTGGACGGGCTATCAGAATGAGGACGAAATAAAGGCGGACGAGGAAAATTACGGCATAAAAATACATCAGATTGATTTTATAAGAACTCCCTATAAACCAGGAAATTACAAGGCTTATAAACAGGTCGTGGAGCTTATTGAAAAGGAAAAAATAGATATCATTCACTGCAATACCCCTATTGGAGGTGTTGTGGGCAGACTGGCAGGCAGAAAATGCCATGTGAAACACGTTATCTATCAGGCTCACGGTTTCCATTTCTATAAGGGTGCGCCCCAGATAAACTGGCTCATATATTACAATGTCGAGAAAACTCTTGCAAGAATTTCTGATGCCGTTGTCACAATGAATGACGAGGACTTCGCAGCCGCTAAAAAATTCAGACTGAAAAAAAACGGCAGGGCTTACAAGGTTCACGGTGTCGGAATTGATTTGACTCAGTACGGCGGATTTGAAAGCTGCCGTGATGAAAAACGCAGGGAACTCGGCTTCTCCGATGACGATATTGTTATTATTTCTGTCGGCGAACTTAATGAAAATAAGAATAACAGCGTTATAATCTCGGCAATGGCAAAATTAAATAATCCGCATATACATTACATTCTCTGCGGTGTGGGCGACTGTCAGGAAAGCCTTGAAATCCTCGCAAGGGAAAACGGTCTTGAAAACAATGTTCATTTTCTCGGATTCAGAACAGATGTCAATGAACTGTATGCGGCATCTGATATATTTACAATGCCTTCATTCAGAGAGGGTCTTTCAAGGTCTATCATGGAAGCAATGGCTTCGGGTCTGCCTTGTGTAGTTTCAAAAATAAGAGGAAATACCGAACTCGTTCAGAGCGGAAAAGGCGGTTTCCTGTGCCACCCCAAAAATGTATCGGGATTTGCAAAGGCTTTTAGCATACTTGTTTCCGAACCCGCTCTTGTCGCAAAAATGCGTAAGTATAACCTCAGACGGGTAAGAGAATACAGCGATGATGTCGTTGTCAAGGAAATGATGGAAATATACAAGGAGGTTCTCAAAAAATGAAAAAGGTTGTTTTAATCAGGTCAAATCCTGTATCTCCCGACCCGCCTGTCGAAAAAGCCGCAAATACCCTCATCAAATCAGGCTATAAGGTAACAGTTATCGGCTGGGACAGGGACAGGGACTATTATTCGGAAAATTCCACGCTCGAACTGGCTGACGGCTGTGCTGATATCGTAAGATTCGGCATAAAAGCCTCTTTCGGAGCAGGATTCAGGGGAAATCTCAAGCCACTGCTCACTTTCCAGAAAAGACTTAAAGAATGGCTCAGTAAAAATTCCGAAAATTATGATATCATTCATGCTTTCGATTTTGATACTGCGGCTGTCGCTTCATTTGCCGCAAAAAAATATAAAAAGAAATTCATCTATCATATTCTCGATTTCTATGCGGATTCCCATAACCTCGGAAAACTCCGCCCGCTTATCAAAAAATTTGATTTCAGTATCATAAACAATGCTGATGTTACTATCATCTGCACCGAAAAAAGAAAAAAACAAATCCGTGGCAGTAAACCTAAAAAATTAGTCGCTATCCATAATACTCCCGACTGCAAAGTATCAGAAAATACCGTAAGAGTTTTAAGCGAAAAATCATGTCCCGACAAAATTAAAATAGTTTATGTCGGTGTACTCGTTGAAACTCATATGCTTGAGGATATTATCGAATTTGTCGGAAAAAATCCCGATAAATACGAATTTCATATAGGCGGTTTCGGTATGCTCGAAAGCTATATCGCTCAGAAAGCCGAGGAATATCCGAATGTGTTCTTCTATGGAAAACTCCCCTACGAAAATACCCTTTCCCTCGAAAATGACTGCGATTTAATGGTAGCACTCTATGACCCCGTTGTCAGAAATCACCGCTACTGCGCCCCCAATAAGTTCTATGAGGCTATAATGCTCGGAAAACCTATCATTATGGCTAACAATACGGGCTTTGACGATATCATCAGGGAAAATAACATAGGAATAACTGTCGATTTCTCAAAACAGGGTCTTGAATCAGGTATTTCCGCACTCGCTGAACGCAGAAACGAATGGGCTGAAATGGCTCAAAGAGAAAACGCTCTCTATAATAAACAGTTCTCATGGCGCATAATGGCTCAGAGAATCAAAAGACTGTACAAGGACCTTGACAGATAAGGAGGTACAATGTGGGAAATAAATTCAAACTCGGAATACTCGTAAATTCCCTTAACTTCGGCGGAAATGAAAGAAGTGCAATCAATATCGCAAAATATCTCCCCGAAAATATCGAGGTTTCCATAATAGTTCAGGAAAATATCGGCTCAATCCCTTTTGACGGCAGAGTTATAAGCCTTAACCTCTCATGCAGGGAGGGCTATGCCGCAAAAGCCGTCAACTCCATTCGCAGACTGCACAGACTTAAAAAAATCGTCAGAAAAGAAAAATTTGACTGCCTTTTCATTATCCTCCCCGTCTCAAATATCATAAACTATGCAAAATACGGCTGTAAAAAAATAGTCTCATGCCGTGAATACGGCGATTTGGTCGTTCACAGCAAATTTTACAGACAAATGGCGGCTTCCTCCGACTGTATCGTGTTCAATTCGTTGCAGCAGCAGCTTTATTTCCGGAAAAAATATCCCGCACTCAAATCAAAATGCAAAACAGTTTACAATATACTCGATATAGACAATATAGTCTCCATGACAAAAGAACAGCCTGAACAGAAATTCCTCGACTTCACAAAAGATAAAAAAACTATTATCTCTGTCGGAAGATTCGCCGAACAGAAAGCTTTCTGTCATCTGCTCAAATCTTTCAAGCTTATTTCCATGAAAGACGAAAATGCACGCCTCGTCATGCTCGGTGACGGTGAACTCAGGGATAAAATAGAAAACCTCATTCATCAGCTTAAACTCGATGACAAAGTTCTGCTCATGGGATTTCAGAAAGAACTGTACAAATATGTCGCAAATTCAGATGTTTTTGTACTGCCGTCTTACAGCGAGGGTTTCCCGAATGTACTCATAGAAGCCCTTGCCTGCGGTACTCCTGCGGTTGCCGTAAACTGCCCGTCAGGTCCTGCGGAAATACTTTCGCCCGATAATCCGCATAAAATAAAACACGGTTTCAGAATCTCGGAATACGGCATAAGGTCTATGGAATTTACAAGAGATGAAAATGCATGGAATTACAGGTCTTTCGATGAAGCACACAAGTCTTTCGCAAACGCTGTGCTTACACTCCTGCAAAACGAAAACCTCAGAAACGAACTCGGCAGAAAAGGCAGACAAAGAGCTGAATCTTTCAGGGCTGAACCTATTATTCGTGAATGGGAGAAAATTTTCAGATGATGACAGATTCGCCTTCTGTGGACAATCCGATTAAAATAAAAAAAGTCATCGGCTTTGTTTTCATTGCCTTTCTGATAGTCCTCGGACTTAAAAGTTCAGTAATCACTCTGGCGGCTTTTGGTATCCTTGCAGTTTATCTGTGCGCTGCCGATGAAAGTGAATCAGCGGAAGCCCTGCTTTTCTTCCTTTCTTTTATGAATATATTCAAGACAAACAAGGAAAGTACCTCGCTGTTTACATACCTCCAGCTTGTGCCTATCGCAAAGATACTTATGAAGCGGTTCAAAGAGCTTAATGTACTGCCCTTTGTAAGCAGTATGATAATGCTGTTTTATTCAATATTTATGACAGTGTTCATTTCTTTCCAGATGTCCGCACTGGTCAGGTTTACTATTGAAATCTGTCTGCTGCTTGTCTATTTCGGCACAGATGCCTATAAAAAACTTTCGTCAAGAAATATGACGATATTCTACGCTCTCGGAGTTCTTGCATCATCAGTTTTCGGCAAAATGAATAATATCTTTCCTGAAATTGATTCATATTTGTCACTGTTCTATGTAAGACTTGACGCTGATACGGTCGCATACAGATTTTCAGGTCTGATTTCAAACGCAAACTATTACTCAATTGAAGTAACTGTCTCTCTGGCTTCCCTGCTGATTCTTTTCAGAAGAAATGTCATAGACAAATTATTCTATGTACTGAGTATTCCGCTGATAATATTCGGCATAATGTCGCAGAGCAAAACCTTTATAATATCCCTTGTCCTGATTTTCATGTTCTTCGTCAGCTATGTGTACACACATAAAAATGTACAGAACCTTATCATGGGAATGGTGATTGTCGTCTTTCTTCTCACTGTCCTTTCAGGCGTAATCGCCTCCTTTGCGGGGACGTATATGACAAGACTTCTCGACTTTGCTGCGGAGGACGCAACTGTAAGCTCCATGACTACGGGAAGGTGGGATATCTGGCTGTATTACTATGAGGAAATGATGGCGGACAAATTCAAGCTCTTTACAGGTCACGGTCTTGAAGTAAATGCTGTCCGTATCGCTCCGCATAATATGTTTATACAGAGTTTTTACAGCATGGGCATTATCGGCACTGTCCTGATTGCCGCCCTCCTCACAACTTATTTCATACATGACGGCAATAAAAAAGATGTGTGGTTTTTTGTCGGCTTGCTTATAATAAGACTTCTCGCCGCCAACCTGCTCTTTTATCCGAATACATATTACTATCTTATGCTTCTGTTCTCGTTTATCTACTGCTTTGAAAAGGATATCCGCAGCGGGAACACCCGAAAGGAGGAACTAAATGGGCAGACTGTTTAACGCAATGGGATATCTCCTCAAAGGAATATCCCTTAAAACTCTCTACCGTGACAGCGTATCTGTCAGCGGTCTGGGCAGAATCGCCCCAAGTACAAAAATAATAACAAAAAACAACGGAAAAGTCAGATTCTCAAAAAATGTCCGAATCTGCGAAAATTCAAGCATATCCTGTGACGGCGGTATCATCTCCGTGGGCGAAAATGTCGGCATAAACAAAAATATGATTATGAGCTGTCACGGCGAAATCACAATCGGCAGCAATACCCTTTTCGCCCCCAATGTCTGCATTTACGACCATAACCATAAATTCGACAAAAACGGTATCAGTGACGGCTATTCCGTAGGCTCTGTCAGAATCGGCTCTAAATGCTGGATTGGCGTAAATGCAATTATCCTCAGAAATACCGTCATAGGTGACGGCTGTATCATAGGTGCAGGCTGTGTCGTGAGCGGTGTTATCCCGCCCCATTCAATCGTCACAAGCAACAGAGAACTCAGAATCGTCCCCGTAGAGGACAGAAAATAATATTGGAGGAATTATGGTATCAGCTATTATTACAACCCATTGCAGAGAACCCGAAGTCGTGGAACGTGCCTTGAAAAGCGTCATCGCACAGACTTACAGGGATATCGAAATTATCCTTGTGGACGACAGTACCCCCGATTTTGAATACCGAAACCAAATAAAGGAACTCGCTGAAAACCTCGACCCAAGAATAAAATATATCCCCCATGAAGTCTGCAAGGGTGCGTGTGCCGCAAGAAATACAGGTCTTGAATGTGCAGAGGGTGAGTTTGTCGCTTTCCTCGATGATGATGACGAATGGCTTCCCAATAAAACAGAAAAACAACTCAAAGCCTTTACTTCCGAAAAAATTGCCCTCGTCTACTGCGATTACACCATACTCAACGAAACAACAGGAGATTCTTCCGTCCACCATTCACGCATGGAAAACGGTAAAATCTATTCAAAACTTATCTTTGAGAATTTTGTCGGCTCTGCTTCATTCCCCTTAATCAGAACCAAAGCCCTCAGAAAAGCAGGCGGTTTCGATACCGAAATGAAAGCTTCTCAGGATTTGGACGCATGGCTCAGAATTTCAAGAATCGGTCTTGTGAATTTCGTGGACGAACCGCTTTCCGTTTACCATATCCACGAGGGCGAACAGATTACAAAAAAACCACTGAATAAAATCTCAGGATTTGAAAGAATTATCGAGAAAAATCTCCCCTACCTCAGAAACCATAAAAAAGCTTATGCATGGAGACTTCTTCTCATCGCTCCGTATTATGCAATGAATGAACAGCTGTTCAGGGCATTTTTCATATGGCTTAAAGCTGTCTCGAAAAATCCTCTTGATTTCAAAAACAATATCTACTATGCCGCAAAAATCCTGAAAGCAAGATTAGTCTATGCAAGGCTTATATAAGGAGGAACTATGAAAAAAAGAATCATGACCGTTTTCGGTACAAGACCCGAAGCTATAAAAATGTGTCCCCTCGTCAACGAAATGAAAAAAAGAGATTCCCTCGAAGTTATCGTCTGCGTTACTGCACAGCACCGCCAGATGCTCGACCAAGTTCTTGCAACTTTCAATGTCGTTCCCGACTATGACCTGAATATCATGAAGGACAGACAGACCCTTTTCGATATCACTACAAATATCCTCAACTCTATCAAAAAAGTAATCGAAGAGGCAAAGCCCGATATAGTCCTCGTCCACGGTGATACTTCAACTACTTTCGTAACCGCCCTCGCCTGTTTTTATTTGCAGATTCCTGTCGGTCACGTTGAAGCAGGTCTGAGAACCTATAATATATATTCTCCCTATCCCGAAGAATTTAACCGTGAAGCCGTGGGAATTATAAGCAGATATAATTTCGCCCCCACAAAACTCGCCGCAGAACACCTCATCAGTGAAGGCAAAAATCCCGACAATATCTATATCACGGGAAATACTGTCATTGATGCTATGCAGCATACCGTAAGGGAAGATTATTCTCACCCCGAACTCGACTGGGTAGGCGATGACAAGCTTATCTTTATTACCGCCCACAGAAGAGAAAATCTCGGTGAACCTATGCACCGTATGTTCAGGGCTATAAGACGTGTACTCGATGAACACCCCGACTGCAAAGCCGTTTACCCCATTCATATGAATCCTGCCGTAAGGGAAGCCGCAAATCAGGAACTCAGCAACTGCGACCGTATTCATATTATCGAACCGATTGAAGTTTTCGACTGCCATAACTTTGAGGCAAGAAGTTTCCTCTGCCTTACCGATTCAGGCGGTATTCAGGAAGAATGTCCCTCCTACGGCGTTCCCGTCCTCGTCATGAGAGATACCACCGAAAGACCCGAAGGCGTTGATGCAGGTACTCTCCGCCTTGTCGGCACTGATGAGGAAACTATTTACAACGCTTTCAGAGAACTCCTCGAAAATCAGGAGGAATACCGCAAAATGTCACAAGCCTGCAATCCCTACGGTGACGGTCATGCCTGCGAAAGAATCGCTGATATCCTCGAAGGTAAAGACTATCAGCCATGGAATGCCGAATAATTTCATACAGTAAAGGAGATATTTATGCAGAAAATTAATCTCAACGGAAAAAATATCCTCGTTACAGGCTCTCCCGGATTTATCGGTGCAAATCTGGTTATCAGACTGCTCGGTGAACTCGATTCGGGTACAGTCGTATCCCTCGACAATATGAACAGCTACTATGACCCTTCACTTAAAGAATACCGCCTCGGTCTTATCGAAAAAACTGCCGAAAATTCAAGCGTGAAACACGTTTTTGTAAAAGGCTCTGTCGGTGACAAGGCTCTCATTGACAAGCTTTTCAGCGAATATCATTTTGATGTTGTCGTAAATCTCGCTGCTCAGGCCGGTGTGAGATATTCAATTGAACACCCTGATGTGTATATCGAATCAAATATCATAGGTTTCTATAATATCCTCGAAGCCTGCCGTCATAATCCTGTTGAACATCTTGTATATGCATCAAGTTCCTCAGTTTACGGCGGAAATAAAAAAGTTCCGTTCAGCACTGATGACAAGGTTGACAATCCTGTTTCACTCTATGCGGCTACTAAAAAATCAGATGAACTCTTAGCCCATGCCTATTCAAAATTATACAATATTCCCTCTACGGGACTGCGTTTCTTTACGGTTTACGGACCTGCGGGCAGACCTGATATGTTTTACTTTTCAGCGGCAAATACCCTTAAAAATGACGGTATAATCAAGATTTTCAATTACGGAAACTGCAAGCGTGACTTTACTTATGTTGATGATATCGTTGAGGGCGTATTCCGTGTAATGCAGGGTGCACCCGATAAAAAGAACGGTGAGGACGGTCTGCCTGTTCCGCCTTATGCAGTTTATAATATCGGCGGAGGTACTCCCGAAAATCTCCTCGACTATATCAGCATTTTGCAGGAAGAACTCGTAAAGGCCGGCGTACTGCCCGAAGATTATGACTTTGAATCACACAGGGAACTTGTCGGTATGCAGGCTGGCGATGTACCTGTAACTTTTGCGGATTCCGAAGCTCTGGAGCGTGATTACGGCTTTACTCCGAAAATCGGCATAAGAGAGGGTCTGAGAAGATTCTGCGAATGGTATGCTGAATATTACAGGTAAATTATAATGCCCTGATACTGAAATCAGGGCATTTTTTTATATCACGCCTTTTTGGAGCATGATATTTGCATAGGGAGCTTTTTCGCCTGTTGCAATTATGCAGTAGGCTTTTTTGGCTTCTTCATAGAAAGCAAAGCGTTCGATTTCGCTGACAGCCTTTGCACCTCTTTCATCATAGCGTGAGATAATTTCCTTGTATGTGTCCCATATGGGAGTTTTTGTGCTGTCGCAGGGCATGACTTCCATGAGATTAACGGGCTTGTCCACATAGGTATCAAGAGGGAAAAGCGTGAGGATTGCTTCGAGAAGTGCAGGGATTCCGTGACCATCACAGCGGATTACTATTGAATTTTTTCCTATGCTTTCGGCTGGGAAATTTGCATCTGCGATAACTATTCTGTCGCTGTGTCCCATTTCGCAGAGGACTTTCAGCAGTTGAGGGGATATTATCGGGGGGATATTTTTCAGCATAAAGATACACTCCTTTTGTTTGATATATATATATTAACATATTTCAGGGCTTATGTCAATGATATTATATAATCTGTCCCCATATACTTTCGTCATAGTCATCATTCTGAGGGGGTGGCTGTGGTCTGCCGTCCGTTTTCTTTGGATTATCACTGTCCATTTGTGCGGAGTTGCCGGTATAGACCATAAAACTTTTCTTAATCACATTGAATTCCTGAAAAATATTTGCAAAACTTGAATGAAATTCAATATATTTTTTTGCAACCTATTGACATTTTTATCTAATTGTGATATAATCGTCATGTCTGAATGTGTAATTTTAATGAGAAATATATGAAAATTAAATAATAAAACTAATAATTGGACGGTGAAAGAAATGAATGATACAGGCAGATTTAAAGAACTGCTGGAAAACCTTGCTGAACAGTTTGACAATGTGAAGCTGAAAATAGGTGATTTTGAAACTTCAGTCAATAACAGAACTATTCTTGACAGTGTTGATGTCAAAGAGTTCATATCAGAGTTAATTAATATCATCAATGCACAGGATTTGCTCAAAAATGAGTATCATACCCTGTTTGCAGATGATGAAATGTCTGACTCCCTGACGGAACTTGATGAGAAAATCAAGGCATTTGATGAAGAAATAATGAGGCAGAAAGAGTTTGAAGAAGCTAAAAAAGTCATTACTCGTTTTTCTGAAATATCTTCTGATAATGCCCAGTGCCGTGAATTTCTGGCAAAGTATTTGCAGAGACTCATCGAAATAGATACGCAGAATACAGAAATAAATGAATATCGCTGTGCAGTTCAGCCTTATGAGAAATTTTACGAACTTGTCAAAGTTAATGAGATTTCTGTCAGAGCAACTGAAGCACAGGAGATATATTCGTGTTTTGACGGCGATATTATCTCTAACCTTATATTTGGAAATTATTATATCGTATCTGATAACCCCACAGATGAAGAAAAGCCATTTTCGGAAAACAGTTCCGAAGAAATTGACGATGTTCAGTACAAAGAAAATGAAAATGACAATATTGCAGATGATGTATCAGATAAAAATGAAACAGCTGACAATAAGACAGCATTTCCGTTCAGCACAGCCCCTGTTGATACACCTGAAAAATTACAGGTGATTTCTAAAAAATCAGATATTCCCGCAGATCAGAAGGAATTTAAAACGCTGATGAAGGACAAATACAACAAATATGTCTTTTCTCTGGCAATTGAAAGCTTTGTATTTGATTCACTCTCTTTGTGCGATAACTCCATATGTCAGAAAGATTCAAAAGAAAAAATTCAGAAGCTGACAGACAGCGGTTATATTGAATCCGCCTGCCTTGCTGACCTTGACCGAATATATCATATCAGCAGACGTGGCTATAAAGCATTGAAAAAATGCAATCTGAATGATTTGAAACCGCTTTTGTCAAATGA
>OCVV011312783.1_pt1 | contig 37014 bp, 29 predicted proteins | sample 1539721 | NCBI WGS metagenome assembly OCVV01 (sample SAMN02144230, study PRJEB22623) | gut metagenome | biome: sheep rumen | host: Ovis aries | place: New Zealand | reverse complement strand
CCACACCACAAGCCATGTTTTTTTCCATGCTCAGGTAAGACTGAACCCCAGCTTCAAGGCAGATTTTCTGTACATAAGCAAGCATGGGGGTCGGGCCACAGGCATAAAGCACGGTGTAGCCCTTTTCTTTGAGAGTCTGAGCCGTAAGGGCAGCAGGCAACATTCCGTGAACACCGACCGAGCCGTCATCAGTCGTGACAGTAAGCTCATTGGCTTTAATGTATTCCAAACCGTAAGAACCACTCTTGAATGAAGCAAAGAAATCGTATGATTTTGGTGCAAGAGTTGAAGCAAAGCCAGCTACTGGAGCTACGCCAATTCCGCCACCTACGATACAAACTTTGTCAGTTTTTTGAGGAGCCGGGAAGGAATTTCCTGTCGGGCCAATCAGCTCAACTTCATCGTTCTTTTTGAGAGCACACAGCTCCTGAGTACCCTTTCCTTTTTTGAGAATCAGAAATTCAATATGTGCTGCTTCTCCAGCCTTCCTTGACATATACACACTGATTGGCCGGCCAAGCAGGACACCAGATTTAGCGGAACGAATCATGTAGAACTGACCCGCCTCAGGAACTGGAATATCAGATGAGCCTGTTGACAAATCTGATACCATCAAAACTTTTAGATTCCAGACACTATCAAAAGGAACGGCACCTGGCTCAACATCACAATGTGTTACAATACCCTTGCCGAAAATTGGCAATGGATCGCCTTTACAGTCAGTCAATTTTTTCATTTTTACTTTCCGTTACAAACCAAGTTCTTTTTTTGCATTCAACAAGTCTGCCGTTGAGTCCCGGCAAGCTTTTCCAGCCGCATCAGCAATGTCTTTTAAGCAGAGAGTTCCCTTTTCCCGGGATTCAGCAAGGCTCTCGTCCTTTTTCCATGCACACAAAATGCCGCGGCTTGAATTGACTGTGCCGCCGGCCTTATCCAAAAGTGTAGCCGCAATTCGGGCTGCTCCCCCCTGTGCACCATAGCCCGGAATAAGGAAGAAAATGTCTGGATAAGCGTCACGAAGGGCACGGGCATCACTTTCTTCGGTACAGCCAACAACTGCACCAAGAGGAGAACAAGTCTGCTCTGGGTAAAGTGCTTTGAATTCAGCTGAAATTCGCTCCAGCTCACCGCCAGTTTTGTCGAGAACACGGCCGCCAGCCTTTAATTCCTGCTGCTCAATATCAACCATGCCAGGATTAGATGTTCGCAAAAGAACGAAAATGCCCTTTCCGCCCACAGCCTCATTTGTTACAGGCGCTGTTGACGGTTTGCAGTATTCTGTGAAAGGTTTGAGAGTGTCAAAACCCATGTAAGGGTTAATCGTAATGATGTCTGTCTCAAAATCGCTGCCTTTTCCAAAGTGAGCACGGGCATATGCCTTTGCTGTGTCAGCGATGTCTCCTCGTTTGATGTCGCTGATTGCGATAAAACCAGCCTCGTGAACGGCCTTAATCGTCTCGATGTAGGCTTTTAAGCCCTCAATTCCCATTGCCTCATAATAAGCAATCTGAATCTTAAAACAACAGGCTGACTTTTCAGCTGCCACCCGCTTGATGATTTCCCTATTATAAGACAAAATCGCTTCAGCTGGAGAAGAAAAAACCTTCAAAACTGACTCCGGGATATAAGACGGATCTGTATCCAAACCAACGCAAAGCGGTCCATTCTGCTTCGCAACTTCTTGTAATTGTTCCATTAAATGTTTCATTTTTTTCTCCTACAATCCTCTTGCCCACGGATATGTGCTTAAATATGGATCCGGCTTGACTGCGGATGGCGTTGACCATACCTCGTCAATAAGTCCCTTGTCATTGATTCTTCCGATTCGAACCTGCTTGTACAAGTGCTGGTTTCCGCCGTCAATTGTGACAGTGCCTTCTGGAGCCGTAAAACTCAGGCCCTTTGCAGCCACTCGAACTGCTTCAACTTCAAAGCTGCTGGCTTTTTCACATGCCGCTGCCCACATATAAACTGCGATGTAAGCCGCCTCTATGGGGTCTCCCGTCATGCGGTCGCTTCCGTAGGCATTTTTGTAGTCAGAAACAAATTTTTCGTTACGAGGTGTCTGGGTTGTCTCATAGTAATTCCATGAAACCAAGTGGCCGACCAAATTCTCCAAGTCCATTTTCGCAACTTCTTCTTCAGCGATTGAAAAACTCATGACAGGAATTGTTTTTGAAGTAATTCCTGCCTTTACCAGAGCTGCAAAGAAAGCAACATTTGAATCGCCATTGAGAGTATTCAGAATGACATCGGGCTTGGTTTCAAGAATTTTCTCGATAACAGCAGAAAAATCCGTTCCACCCATGGGAACATATTCCTCGCCGACACATTCTCCCTCAAGCTGAGCCAACTGAGCCTTGATAATTTTGTTTGCCGTGTGAGGGAAAACATAATCACTTCCAACAAGGAACATTTTTCTTCCGATTGTCTCCGCACAGTAATCAACGGCCGGAACAATCTGCTGATTTGGGGAAGCTCCCATGTACATGATATTTGGACTTGCCTCCATTCCCTCATACTGAACGGGATACCAAAGAAGACCGTAAAGTTCCTCAAAAACAGGTTTCACGGCCTTTCGTGAAGCCGAAGTCCAGCAACCAAAAACCGTGGCAACTTTTTCATGCTGAAGCAATTTTCTTGCCTCACTTGCAAAAATCTGAGGGTCACTGGCACCGTCTGCCTGAATAGCCTCAATTTTCTTGCCAAGGACACCCCCGGCCTCATTAATTTCTGAGATAGCCAGCAATTCAGCATCACGCACGGCAGTCTCACTGATTGACATAGTGCCTGAAAGTGAATGAAGGAGCCCGACTTTTACCGTATCAGCCTTCTTTTCATTGCAGGAAAGAAGCATAACGGAAGCAAGAATTCCCAACATTCCGAACACTATCTTTTTCATATTCGTCTCCTATAAAAACTCTGCGTTAGCAGCGTTGCATGGAGGCAACGAATCTGCAAGTTTTCGCCAACGGTGAAAACTTGGTCGTGAGAAAATTTCATGGATGTAATTTTCTCATGCCTCCTATTTTATAATCTCATAAGTTATCATCACTCCCTTACCTTTGACCTCACACTCCATAGGCTGAGAGAATTTAATATCAGAATCTTTTAGATGCTCATAAACAGATTGGCTTACGCGAATCTCTCCAGGCCTGCAGGCAGTTTCCATTCGGCTGGCGACATTTACGGTGTTTCCCCATACATCATAAAGGAATTTTGTCTTTCCGATAACACCTGCCGTAACAGGACCGCAATTTAGACCAATTCTCATTTCAAATTTAATTTCAGCGTTTTTATTGTAATCCGCCAAATCCAAATACAGTCCCTTGGCAAATTCGACCATAATACGGGCATGATCAGGATTTGATGTCGGAATTCCACAAGCCGCCATGTAAGCGTCTCCGATTGTCTTGATTTTTTCAACACCCATCACCCTTGCCCTCTCGTCAAAACGAGTGAACAAATCATTGAGTGCCGAAACGATTTCAGTCGCCGTGTGATTGCTGGAAACCTTAGTAAAGCTGACAATATCCGAGAAAAGCAGGGTTACATCAGGGAAAGCTTCAGCCACGGAATGAATATCGTATTTTAACTCGTCAGCAATTTTATCGGGAAGAATTGCCCTAAGCAACTGGTCAGACTTGTCTTTCTCGGCAGCAAGTTCTGAAGTTCTGGTTTGAACCATGCCTTCAAGACGGATGTTTTCCAGACGAATTTTACGCTGCTTAAAATAGAAGAATGCTCCAATCACATTTATAAGGACAATTAGCGCAATAATCCAGAAAACAGGCATCTGATAAACATAAGGCTTCTGCACGAAAAGCATTGCTTCGGCTTCCTCTGAATACATTCCCTCGGCATTTATCGCCATAACCAGGAAAGTATGCTTTCCGGGACTGATGTTCGTATAAGAAACACTTCGTCCCTTGCTTGCCGGACTAAAGCTGTCCTCGAAGTTAGTCAGCTGATGCTGAAACTGAATTCGCTCAGGAGCGTCAAAACTAATTCCAGTAAATTCGATTTCGACTCGCTTTGTGCCAGGCTTAAGAATGAATTCTTTATATTTTCCGTAATTGTAGGTCTCATCGTCAATGGTAACTTTCTCAATATGAACCAAAGGCATTACAGGATTTTCCCGGACTTTAATCGGATCATAAACAGCAAAACCGTCCACCATTGTGAACCAAAGCCGTCCGTGAGAATCACAGATGCTGAGTGCCGTTGAGGTTGTTCCGCCAGAATCAAGGCCATCATTTTTTGAGTAATATTGAAGGCTTTTAATTTTCTTTCCGCTATTGGCTGACTCCAAGAAATCATCCGTGTTTGCAGATGCAATTTCACTGTTGCTGGTAATCCAGACTGTGTTTGAAGTATCCTGAATAATCTGAAACACTGAATCGGTTTTGATTCCGTTGTCAGAATTTATGTTTTCGTATGAGCTGGGAACAGTATGGGCCGAATCGAAGGGCTTGCAGTAGCTTACGCCGCTTCCCGTACATATCCAGTAGGCTTCTTCCCTGTCCTGATTGATTTTAAATATTATATTTCCAGCCAGACCGTCATCAGAAGTAATATGAGCAATGATGGTCTCATTTTTCATCAGATAAATTCCACCGCCATCCGTGCCAATCCAGATAACTTCGTTGGTATCCTTGTAGATGCACATTACATACTCGTTTTCGAGACCATCAATCTGCTTAAAAGTGCTTATTTTTCCATCCGCATGAATTATGCTCAAACCTGTTGTAGTTCCGACATAGAACTCACCAGGAGAAGTTTCCAGGGCAACCCTGACTTTGTTGCCTGCAAGACCGTCCTCACTGGTCCAGCTTTTTATTTCTCCAGACCTTGGGTTATATAAAAGCTGTCCCGGCTTTGTGTAACAACTGACAAGAAGCCCATCGTCAGAAGTCATTGCCACATGCCGGATTCGGATTCCCTTTGTAAATTCCGTGATTTCGTTGCTTATTGACCGCTCACCAACATAGCACCTTACACCGTTATCAGTTCCAATCCAAAAGCGTCCCACAGAATCTTCTACGATTGCGTTTACCGAAGTACCCAGCTTTGTCACATCAAATTTTCCGTGAGTAAGTTTTCCTATGCCGTTTCTGTCCGTTGCAAACCAAATGTTTCCTTCTCGGTCACGGATAATCTTATTGATTTTAGCGGAAACCAAATCCTTATTGCTTGAAGCCTCGAAAACTCCCTTGTGGAAAGAAAAAGCGCCATGCTCAGTTCCGAAGATTATCGTTCCGTCCTGAGCAACATACATAGACCAGGTAGAAGAATTATCCAGGGCGGTCCCGGTTTTAAGGACTTTCAGGCTGGAGCTGTTCAGGCAAACCAAGCCATTTTCAGCCATTCCAATCCAGAATGTACCGCTTAAATCCTGAATGATTGAAGTAGCGAAATAACTTCCGAACTCCTTGTCAATTTGCGGAATAGTATGAAAAAGCCCGTCAGAAAAGAGAAAGAGACCGTTTTCGTTTGAAGTAATCAGCCAGACCCGACCAGCCGTATCGCAATACAAAGAAACGGCGATAATTCCCTTGGAGACCGTTCCAGCCTGAAACTGCGGCGTTATAAGATGTCCCCGCGGCGTAAGATAAACTACGCCCGCAGCCGTTCCAATCCAGATATTTCCAGCCTTATCCTCGCAAAGGGCACGGACTGAATTATTCGGAAGACCATTTTTGTTAGTGTAGGCCTTGCTCGTGCCGTCAGGGAAAATTTTATGCACGCCCTCATCATTTGAGCCAATCCAAATGTTTCCTTTTGAGTCTTCGAGAATCGTGCGTACTGAAGAAAATTTGTAGTCATTAGTCCGGCTTCGTCTGATATTTGTAAAAGCAACGCCATCAAAACGAACCAAACCTTCATAAGTTCCAATGTTCAGATAGCCGTCTTTTGTCTGAACGATATCATTTGCCGTTGTGCCGGTAAGGCCGCCGAAAGAATTCCATGTCTGATAAACATAATTATCCAGAAAAGATTTCTGCGCAAAAAGAGCTGAACCAGCCAATAAAGCAAGTGAAAGGAAAAAACACTTTTTCATTCCTATATTATAAAGTGAAATAAAACAATTCACAATGAAAAAAAGGGGCAGAAAATAAGTTTTTAAATTCTCATTAGAAATTATGACAAAGCTAAATTCTTCCGATAATCATAACATGACTACACGAAAAGCCGTTTTTTATACATTTGCATTTTTTCTCTTCGTTCTCATTGTTCCCCAGCTATGTGCCCAGAACGACTCCAATATGTCTCCCAGCGAAGCCGCAATAGCAAGAAAAAAATTCGTTGACTATTCAAAGCAATTCATTGGCAAACCCTATGTCTCAGGCGGAATCGGCCCCAATTCTTTTGACTGCTCAGGCCTTATTTTCACCGTTTCAAGGGAATCAATCGGAAAGCAGCTTCCCAGAACCACGAAAGCAATTTACAACTACTGCGAGAATGTTGACGCAAAAGAACGGGAAGCAGGTGATTTGGTCTTCTTCAAGACAACGGCAAGCGGCGAAGTTTCCCATGTCGGAATTTACATCGGCAGCAGTCAGTTCATACACTCGGTAAGTGACGGCCCAAACACAGGCGTAATCGTTTCTTCACTAAGAGAAAACTACTGGAAATCACATTATTTCTGCACCAAACGCTTTCTACCGGCATCAAATTCTGACTTGCTGGCAGACGCAGACAAAAAATCAGGCTCAGCTTCAGCAGAAAAGACATCTTCATCAGGCTCTTCTGTCATCTCAACGCAGAAAATGGTACGCTCTAGTGGCGACTCTTTCCTAAAATCGCTGGTACTTGATGCCTCTATTTCCCTTGACTGGTCTTTTTTCACGCCGGAATATTTCAGATTGAACAGCCGTGGTTTCGATACCATGATTCACGCCAGATATGCAGGCACCAGCTTACAGCCTGGTCTGGGCAGCTACCTTCGCTATGATGCGGGAACCGGCAACTTCCAGCTTCCCATAGTGCTTTCTCTCACCGTAAATGAATTTTTCAGGGTTTTTGCGGGTCCCGTAATCTCAATCGGTCAGGCCAGCCAACCAGGAAACTCTGATGTAGAAATCGAAAATTCCTTCTTCCCTGGCATAATCGGAGTCTGCCTCAGCACTCCCAGCGTAAAAGTCGGAAAAACCTTGATTTCTCTCGTTCAGGACATTCACTACACAGTCTTCAATGACACCGACGGAAGTGCCCTTTCTTTCGGAAAAAGCATCACCACTGGTCTAGTCTTTGCAACTGGCGTTAGAGTAACCCTCCCGCTAAAAAATGTTTTATAATTATAGAATGAAGTTTTTTTGTGCAAACATTAACCGGCGGCCGCCCTTCCGCAGCTCGCTAACGCTCGGTCGCTTTGCGACTGGCTTTGCCACTGCTACACGGCGGAGCAGCCTTTTTTTCCTGTCATTTTTCTTTTTCTCCCTGGTTTTTCTTTCTTGTCGCCCGCAAATTGCAATCAAGGCAGGAGCAAATGACTCGGCCTCTATTTTCTTTTCCACTGGATTTTCTGAAGCCACGGCAAGAACCCTGCAAAACCTGACCGGGGCAAATCCAGATGCGGCTCTTTTCAGCAAGGATGACATTCTTCTTCTGCTTAAATCAGCTGGAGCCATAAATACTAGTGCTGTCCTGCCAAAGCCTAACGAAATCAGCGCAAGCGGAACCATAAGCCAAGTGGCTGACAATCCCCTTTCTAAAACCGGCCTTTTGTCAAAAAACGATAAATCACTTACGCTAACCATAGGGCCAAAGCAAATCTCAGCCTTTTACGAGCTTTTAAACGAAGATGCAAAGTCCTACCTCGACTTAATGATGATTCCCGCCCTAATTGGCGAAAAAATGGACTCAAAAGAATACGAAGATTTACTCTCGTCAATGTACGGTCCGACCTTTGCGCAAGAAATTGTTGGCGGAAAATTAACGATAATTCTCTCTTCTCCAGATGGCCGCCGGACGCTCAAAGAGACAATCACCCTCGGGGAACTGTTAACCGCCAGCGAGGAAAAATCCTGGTGCGTGAAATACTAAATAATGCCACATCAACCGCCAGCGTTTTTGCGCTTGCTTGGATTTGATTTTTTCGTAACGCAGAATGCTCCAACCACGGCAGTTAATAATCCCACAAAAACCGTAAGTCCCAGAAAATGCACTGGCGGGAATGTGGAAATAGCCAATGCACCAAAAGAAAGCGCCGTGGTCAAAAATGAGAGGAAAATCGCAAAAGTCGTAAGCTTCGCCGAAGCAGATTTCTGGCCAGTTTTTTCCCCTGCTTCTATCGCATAAATTATGTAGTCCAGCCCCAGTCCAAAAACCAGCACCATAGCCGTAATGGGGAAAAAACTCAGGTGAATCTTGCACAAAAGCAGGACAGCTGTAGTCACCAGCGTTACCAAAAGCGGAACAAAGGCAATTTTCAATACAAGGACAGGTCTATAGCAAAAGCATAAAATTGCAATGACAATCACAAAAGCAAGGACCAGCATTTTGAGCATAGTTTTCGAAAGAATATCCAGCTGTGAAGAAATATCCTTAACCTTATTTACGAAGAAAATTCCCTCGTGAGAATCAGCATAGTCCCTAAAAAACTGCTCCTCTTCCGCTTTTGCATGTAATGGCATTACACAGGAATAAAAGGCGGAATCTATTTCACCTATCCAAAGATTTTCAATTCCCTCTCTAATTTGCTTTGGAAGACTGGAATCAGAAGGATGAAGAAAAATGTTTTCTAACGAACGGTAGTTATTTTTATAATTCTCTGCCATCTCTTTTGCTTCAAAGTCACTGTACCCCAATGCTTCAAATTGCTCCTTTACAAGTGGCAGTAATTTTTCCGCCGCTTTTTGGCTTTTTCTTTGCTTTTCTTCTGACGGGATAAATTGCCCTACCGAAAGATAGCCTCCAAGTTTTCCAGCCGAAACGGCCTCATCTAGGACATAAGCAAGCTCTTCATTTTTTTGCAGCAGCTTTTCTTCGTTTTCTGCCTTTAAGATAAAGTACCAGCCGCTTGCCCCTGTATTCAAAACTTTTGCCGAAAGAATCTCGTTACGGAGCATTTGTTTAGACATGGAATAAAGTTCCTGAATGTTGTTTTGAATTTTTAACGAACGATAGTTAGCGCCTATCACTCCCAGTGCCAAAACAACAAGCAAAAGAGGAAGAGCAAGGAAGAAGCCAGCCAGCCCCCGCACAAATCGCTTAGTCGAAGCATTCTCTCGCACATTTGCAGCCAAAGAGTAGCATTCGCCAGTGTCATTCAAGCTCGCAAGCCGATTTTTCCAATTCAGAATCGACAAATCTCTATTTTTTGGCATTTTCAGCAAGGGATAGAGGGCGACTACCGAAAGGTAGGCTGTCGCCAATCCAGTGAACAAAAAGGCGCTCACCTGTTTTAAAAGCGGGAAAGGCGCAAAGAACAAGGCCGCAAAACAAATTTCTGTAGAAGCAAATCCCAAAGTAATGCCCCGGAAAATATACTTACGAACGGTAGTTCCTGAATCACAGTCAGTATTTGCCTTCCAGTTGGCAAAATAGTGAATTGAATAATCAAGGCAGGTTCCAATCAGCGTTGTTCCGAAAACAAATGTAAGGACATGAATTCCCCGGAAAAACAGAAGCACGGAAACGAAGCCAATTCCGCATGAAAAGGCAACTGCCAGAGCCGAGACAAGTGCTGGAACAATCGAACGGAAAATATACAAAAAAACAATGACAATCAGAGTCAGCGAGACAGTTGAAATTATTGAAATTTGCATCTGTGCTGACGAAGAGCTTTCATAGCTGTGGAAGGGAACGCCAGAAAAAATGAAATCAAGCTCGCCTGAGTCACGCCCATCATCATTCTGGGCTTGCCGTATAATTCCCGCCGTAACATCGTAAATATTCTTAACGGTATTTTTTTTACTTGCCAGGGCTGAACCTTTCTCTGAAACCCTACCCCGAATCAAGACATAGAATTGGCCGTCTTTTTCACAAAAAAGCACTTCATCCCTGAGAGACATATTCGTGCTTGAAAGAGAGCCACCCTGCAAAAGATTGCGAAGATTTCTCTCACTGAGTAAAAAGGGATCTTCCGCCAAGTTAGATAAATCTGAAATGCTGAATGTACCGAAGACGCTGGAAAGAGCATCATTTGCAATTTCTTCTTCTCCCCCGTTTTCAAGAAGTTTCTGGCTCTCGTCATCAATAAGGGAAAAACGATTTTTATGCAGCCAGCTGGTAATTTCTGCGACGGAAGAAGAATCCACATAAAGCGTGAGTGAATCAAAAAAATCAGGATTTACCCGCCCCTCGTCATCAAGATAATTTGAATAGAGTTTTTCGGCGGCCAGCTTTGCTTTTTCAAAAGAATCAGCCTTCGCAAGAATCGTAACGGCACGCCCGGTCTTTGAAGCAAGGGCGGTGTCAGCCTTCTGAACCTCATGCAGGCTGGAAGATGGCGGAAGAATCTCAAAAAGACTCGTTCCGAATGATATTTTTGGGGAAATTACAAGAGAAATCAAAAATGCGCCGAGGATCAGGCCGTGAAAGCATAGCCAGATTGCAGGAAATGTTTTTTTACGCCCGAAAATCACGACCGCTCCTCCAGCATCAGACATTTATTTTTCACTGAATAAAGCTTTATCTTCAGGTGCGAGGCTTGCAGGATAAGAATAATTTGAGAACTCATATTTTGTGAAATCCCCGCTAGGCTCATGCAAAACAACCGTATCGATTGCTGAACGGCCTGCCATCTCAATCTGAGAGATAAAACCTTTTACAGAAGAATCTTTGGGAACAAGATTTGCGTTCCAGTCGCTTGCATCCCCAATGAATTCAATGTCAAAATTCTTTGTGAGGGCATTAGCATTTCCGTCAAAAAGAGAAGTAATTAGTGAAGAAACTTGCTCAAAAGTTGCGTTTCCGCCACTTGCCATCACGGATTTTTTGCCCTGAGCCGAAGTCTGTACGATTCCGCTTTTTGTGATTGCCATTGAAGAAGCGATTGGCTTCTGTGTCTTCCACAAAATTCCGTCCTCAACAGCAATAACAAAAGTTCCAGACGACTTGATTTCTCTCTTGATTTTCTTAATCATCTTGGTTTGGTTAAAATTTCCTTTTGAAATCTTGTTTTTTGCGATGTTAGCACAGACCTCGTTTAATACGGCCGGCGTGTCCTTAGACTGAGCCGAAACAAGCGAAGTTGCCGCAAGTGCCACTGTCACAGCCAAGGCTAAAATCTTCTTCATTTTAATCATTTTGGAATCCTCCGTTAGCCAATAATTTCTCTACTTTTTCCGTCCAGACCTTTGGCAGGACGAATTGTGTTTCTCCAGTTCTTGTGTCGATACACATCTGGGTGACCGAACCTTTTGTGGTGAGCTTGCCAGTCTTCGCATTGTAAAGCTCAAACTGAATTTTAATCATATTTTCGTATTCGGCAAGAGTCGCCTTTGCCCGGCAAGTGTCACCAAAGTGCAATGAACGGACATATTTTATCCTGACATCAACCACAGGATAGCTGTAGCCTGAGTCTTCCATTGCGATGTAATTATAGCCGATTTTATCGAGAAGAGCGCATCTTGCCCTCTCAAAATAATTGATGTAATTTCCGTGCCAGACAATTTTCATTGAGTCCACTTCAAAGAAATCTACCTTGAATTCAACTTCTGTAGAAAGTTTCATAACAGCTCCTGTGTTTGCTCTCGCTCAATTATAGCGTAGAACGAAAAAATCTACTATCATCTTCTTATGAAAAACGAAACTCAAAAGCACAGCCAGAGAATAGAAATTCTTTTTGAAGACGAATACATCTGCGTAATAAACAAGCCTACAGGAATCCTGAGCGTCCCCAGCCAGTCAAAAGACAAGTCAGCCCTCACCGTCCTCGAAGAAATCATGCGACGGAACGGAACATATTCAGCAAAACACCGCCCCTTTGCAGTCCATCGCCTTGACCGGGACACAAGTGGCATTATGATGTTTGCCCTCAGCGAAATTGCCCAAAAGAAAATCATGGACAGCTGGCATAAAATGGTCAGCGAGCGCCTTTACCGTGCAGTAGCCGAAAATCCAAAGAATCCCAAAAAACTTCTTCCTCTCTCAGGTCTTATTGACGACGATTTAGCCTTTAACGCTAGAAACATCGGCTTCGTTCCCAAAAAAGACGAAGGCAAAAAGGAGCAGGCAAAAAAGCCAATCAAAACTGTTCCCGCACGCACCAATTTCACCACAATTCTTAGGGGAAAAACCCACACCCTTTTTGAGCTTTCTCTGGACACAGGCAAAAAGAACCAGATTCGCGCTCACCTCGCATCAAAAGGTTATCCGCTGGCAGGCGATAAAAATTTCCGAGCAAAGACCGACAATTTTGGCCGCCTCTGTCTCCATGCCTGTACGCTGGAATTCACACATCCCTTTACCGGGCAAAAAATGCGTTTTGAAGTCCCAGAGCCAAAAGAATGGAAGCTTTATGTCGAAAAAGGCGATTTTAATGCACCAGGCTCAAAAAGGCAGGGAAGGTTCGGAAAATCAGACAATGCCTTTAAAAAACAAGAATCCTTCTCACTAGGCAAAAAACGCCTGAGTGCGAAGGATAAAGCTCATTTGGATTTTATCTCCCAAGGCAAGCTTCGTTAGTTCTTTGCCTCGAATTCTTCAAGCTGACCAGTCGCCAAAATTAAATCATAGGGAGTCATGGCATAGTCACACTTGATTTTTCGGGAAGCCAGGGCATGAGCCAAAGAAGCGCTGATTGCGGCATCAAGAGTCTTTCGGTGCTGAGCCAAAAGGGCTGCAATCAAGCCACTAAGGACATCTCCGCTTCCGGCTTTTGCAAGACAAGGCTGGCCAAAAGGATTAACAAAAAGCTTGAATTTAAAGCCGTCAAAATGTGCGATAATCAAATTGGCACCCTTTAGGACAAGAGTTTTCTTTGGGAATTTTCGGCAAAATTTTTCGGCAAATTCCATGCGGTTAAGCACACATTCTTCTACAGAATATTCACCCAAATCGCAGTTTTTTAGCATAGCCTGAAATTCTTTTGGATGTGGCGTAAGAACAACACCCTTTTCCTTTTTTTCGAGGAAGTTCTTTAAGCCCTGGGCATGACAGGCATCGGCATCAATAACACATTTTATGTTTCCGTGCTCCAAAATATAATCAAAATAAATCTGGGCGGCTTCATCTTTTCGCCCCAAGCCCATTCCAAAAGCAATTACATTTGTTTTTTCTGGAATTTCAGAAGAAACCATAAGCTCTGGGAAAATATCAAGGCCTTTTTTAGAGCTGTTTTTGTGAACGAGAGTAACAAGCCCTGCACCAAATCGAAGGGCAGCAGAACCCGCAATAGCAGCTGCCCCCTGCTTTTCTCCGCTGACCACGGCAACATGCCCGAAAGAACCTTTATTCACATTGTAAACAGCTCTGTGAGGAAGGAACAAATCACTTTCTTCGAGCAACATGCCTTTTACGAGATTTGAATTCGTTGAATTTTCATAGAGACGACGATTTACACCAAGCTCGGCACATCTCACCTGACCAACGAAATCCTTTGCCATGTCACTGAAAAGGCAAGTTTTTAAAGCCCCCATGGTAACAGTCAAGTCTGCCACAAAAGCCCCTTCCGCAACAGTGCCGTCCTCATGCAAGCCGGTGGGAACATCACAGGCAATTTTAAAGCACTCGCAGGCATTCATGTCGCCCAAAGTGCCCCTTGTTTTTTCATCCAGTTCATCATGGAAACCGCTTCCAAAAACACAATCAACGATAATGTCAGTGAAGCGAAGGTCATAGAAAGACAAGTCCTCCCGCTTTACAAACCGAACGCCACATTTTTCGGCACGATCAGCCTGAAGCTTACAAAGCTGGCTTTTTGGCTCAAAAAACTGAATGATGCTGACATCATAATCAAAACGAAGCTTGCGGGAAAGAGTGTATCCGTCGGCACCGTTGTTTCCGCCACCGCAAAGAATGAGGATTTTTTGGGCTTTTCGCCGCTCAGTGCATGGAGGTGTTGGATTGCGAATGGCCATTTCCAGAGACATGGCGGCATTTTCCATCATTATTTCTTCAGTAAGGCCATAAGAAGCTCGGCAAGAAGCGTCTAGTTTTCGTGTATCAAGATAAATTTTCTGCATATCATTTCTATTTTATCCTATTTTGACAATAAAGCTAGTTTAAATTTTTAGATTTTAAAGATATTTTTGGATAAAAAAAGCGTCCGCAAAAGACGCCCTTATGGTAGCCTGCGAGATGATTTCCAATCCCCCATCCCCAACAAAAAAAGCCGCCTGTTTTCACAAGCGGCTCTCATTCAGCTTATTTCACTGCCTTTTTCAATTCGTCTACTTTGCCGGTCTTTTCCCAGATTATCAAAAATCTGTCTTACAAGCTCATGCAAAGGAAGTTTTTCGCTTTTCATCGAAAGCCAGAAATGAAGTTTTTCTCGGTTTTCTTCGTTTTTCAGGCGGATATTACGCTGTATTTCTGTAAGCTGGACAATAACCTGATTTTCCCGGGCAAAATGCCTGATTCTTGTCATGATTCTCAGGGAATAGCACAAGTCAACGCAGAGAACACCGTAAAAAAATCCGACTACAAAGCTGAATTCAATATGACTGGTAAACCAGTAAAGCCATTCAAGAATCCTGGGATGAATCAGAAAGTAGTAAACGGCGCTTAAAAGCCACCAGTAAAAAGTAAATTGAGGACAGATGATACCCTTTATGTTTCCCCAATTTTTTGAATAATCCCAAAGGCGGATTTTCATTCCCACAATAAAAATCATGCCGGCAATAAATTCAAAAAATGTAATGCAAAGGGCCATAAGGGCAAAAAGAACTGCTTTCTGCAAATGAGGGTTTTCAATAAAGCTTACATCAATAAAGGACAGCAGAAAAAGAATTACAAGGCTGAATCCGTAAAGGGGAAGGTAGGGACCTGTTAGAAAACCCGGATTTATCCATTTCCGTTCAGGATTATTCTTAGAAAAGAAGCGGCGGAAAATAAGTTCAATTCCCCAGCCGATAATGCTTCCTGTAAAAAACAAAAAAGTGATGACAAGAAAAAATTTCATATCACCATTTTACATACAAATCGTACTTGTGAAAATAAAAAAAAGCCGCCTGTTTTCACAAGCGACTTTCATTCAGTTTATTTCACTGCTTTTTTAAGTTCATCAACTTTGTCGGTTTTTTCCCAGGTAAAGCCCTCGCGGCCGAAGTGGCCGTAGTTGCTGGTGGCACGGTAGATTGGCTTCCGCAAGTCCAAAGTCTTTTCAATTCCGGCTGGCGAGCAGTCAAAGACCTTCTTTACAGCCTCGACGATTTTTGCGTTCTCGACTTTTCCCGTGCCGAATGTCTCAACCATGATTGAAACCGGGTGGGGAACGCCGATTGCATAAGAAAGCTGGATTTCAGCCCTGTCGGCCAGCCCTGCCGCAACGATGTTCTTTGCGATATAACGGGCCATGTAGGCTGCAGAACGGTCAACCTTTGAAGGGTCTTTTCCTGAGAAAGCGCCGCCTCCGTGACGGCCGGCACCGCCATAAGTGTCAACGATGATTTTTCGGCCGGTCAAGCCTGCGTCTCCGTGAGGGCCTCCCACAACGAAGCGGCCTGTGGGGTTGATGTAGTATTTTGTTTCGCTGTCAAGCAAACCGGTCGGCTCAAGAACCGGCTTAATAATTTCGTCGATGATTGTCTTTTTGATTGTGTCGTAGTCCACATCTGGATTGTGCTGATGACTTACGACAACTGCATCAATTCGCACCGGCTTGTGATTCTCGTCGTATTCAATCGTGACCTGTGACTTTGAGTCCGGACGAAGCCATTTGATTGTGCCGTTTTTTCGAAGCTCTGCCGCTCTTTTAAGGATTTTGTGGGCATAAACCAAAGTTGCCGGCATGTACTCAGGTGTCTCATTGGTGGCAAAACCGAACATGATTCCCTGGTCGCCCGCTCCCTGCTGTCCCTCGTACTCTTTGAGGCCGCTTCCAACGACACCCTGGTTGATGTCAGGTGACTGATTGTGGATTGTGTTCAAGACAGCCATTGTGTCAGCGGAAATTCCGTAATCCTCGTTTGTATAGCCGATGTCACGGACTACATCACGAACGACTTTCTGAAAATCAACGTCAGCGTGGGTCGTAATTTCGCCGCCAACTAAAACCATGCCCGTAGTGGCATAAGTTTCACAAGCGACATGTGACTGAGGATCAGCTGCCAGGCAAGCGTCAAGGATTGCGTCAGAAACCTGGTCGCAGAGCTTGTCAGGATGACCTTCGCTTACTGATTCAGATGTAAAAAGATAGTGATTGTTAGATAAGATAGCACTCATAACGAGCCTCCTATTTAGCAAGATTTTGTTCCCTCATACGAAAGAACCCCGCCTGCAATTTGGATAAATCGACGGGAGATTTAGACTATTCATATTGAATATAATGCAAAAAAAGGGAAAAGACAAGGGAAGCAAGAGATAAAAAAAGTGGCAAATTCAGAATATATACATTATAATTTAAGGAATGAAAGGAGCCTTTATGAAGCGTAATAAGGTTATAAACACAGTGGATTTCAAAGAATTTGTCGCAAACGATGTTAATAATCAAAAGGGAATATTCCATCCAATAAAGGCAAGTTTCCTGGAGCGTCTTTTTGTCAAAAAAGTATCATGCAAAAGACTACACCCGAACGCCTCGGATGAGTTCACTTTTTCAGACATTGGCCCTAGCTACAGGATTATCTCTGAATACGAAAAGAATTTCAGGCATTATCTTTCAAAAGGTCAGCGTCTGGAGCTTGAGCCTCTCACAATCGAAAAGCTCCGCCCCCGCGGCTACCTGATTCTCAACGGCCACCACAGATGGGCAGCTGCAATGCGTGTAGGCTTAAAGCGGGTTCCTGTCGAAATCGTCAACCTTGCCCAGGAATCAGACATCAAAAAGATTCTCGAAAACTCAAAACACAACAAGCGGGTCACTCTTGATTTGGACGAAGTTGTCTTTAAATCAAACGATGATCCATATCTCGAAAAGCGACTTCACTTTCCCTTCAACTTAAAATTCAAAAAAAGAATCCGGCTTGGTATTCCAGCCCTCTTTTACTTTCTTTCCAAAAACGGCTATGACATCTGGGTTTATTCGGCAAATTACTACTCAATCGATGATGTCAAGAGCTTCTTCCGCCATTATTCAGTCAATGTAGACGGTATCATCACTGGTACGGCAAAAAAGAAGCAGAATCCGACAAAAGCCGATGCCGAAATGGAGCAGCTGATTGCCAACAAATATCAGGAAACCCTGCACATTGACAACGATTTGATTCTTTTGACTCATAAAGAAACCGGCGATTTTCAAGAATATGAGCTGAACGCAAATGCCGAGGACTGGTCTAGAAAGGCAATCACCATAATCGGAGAAATTGAAAATGCTAGAAAAACTGAAAATCTTTAAAAAGAAGACTGAACCATTCAGAATGAGGGTCTCCTTCGACCTCGATGAGGTGCTTTTTGTTTCACAGCGCACTCATAAAGTCGAGCCGGCCCTCCCTTTTCCTCTTAATAAGATTTACATCGAACGATTACGTTTCGGAACCCCAAGACTAATCAATACTCTTCAAAAAATGGGCTTTGATGTCTGGGTCTACACATCGTCTTTTCGCACGCAAAAATACATCAAACATCTCTTCAGATTTTATGGGGTGAAATTCAACGGAATCGTGAACGGTCAGCGGCATCTAAAGGAAGTCCAGGGACAACGAAGAGAAATCCTGCCACAAAAAGTGCCACCAAGATACAATATCTCTCTTCATGTTGACGATGAGACGGTCATCTGCTCCTACGGAAGCCAGATGGGATTTGAAGCCTACCAGCTGGATGCTCCAGATGATGACTGGGTCGAAAAAGTAATCGCCAAAGCCGAAGCCGTCAAAAAGAAAAAGGGGCTTTAATCGCCCCTTTAAGAATTATTTTTCTATTGTTATGCTCTGATCAGCAGTGAAAGATTTTCCCGGCTCCAGAGTGATGAGAGCCGCTTTTTCTTCCCACTCGTGCTCAGTGTTCTCGGCATCAGCAGTTCCGTACCATGGCTCAATGCAGTTAAAGCCGTTTCCGTCAGCTCCCGCAGCACCATTTCCGCCCTGCCAGACCATAAGGTAAGGATAGCCAGCGCAGTTTACTTTTACCAGAGAGCCGTCTTTTTTGTTACGCAAGCCCACCCAGTTTGACTTGAATGCCGTAAAGAAGTGACCGTTACCGAATCCGTCAGCGTTAATCGGGATGATTCCGGCTTCTTTTTCGCCGTAAGGCTTTGTGCATGGGGCTGTTCCCTCTTCATCAACGGCAAGCTGAGCCGCATCGTTCAAGAGAACTGTGGTAAGAGGCTCCCGGCGCTCGAATTCGTACTGATAGTCAGCATTTGTCGTGCCTTTTGGGTCTGTGTTGCGAGGGCAGCAGAAAGCAGTGTGGCTTCCGACAGAGAAAAGCATCGGTGTTGAATCTGTGTTAGTTACGGTCGTTGTAAAAATAAGGCCGTTTTCTTTGAGCTCATAATGAGTCTTGAGGCTGAATTTCCAGGGGAACTTGTCGGCAGTCTCAGCATTTTCAGTAAGTTCAAAAGTTGCCGAAGTTTCGCTCTGCTCGATGATTTTGTGCTCCATATCACGGCTCATTCCGTTGTTCACAAGATGATATTCCTTGTCGCCGTAAGTGTAGAATCCGTCCTTAATACGGCCTACATGGGGGAACAAAACAGGTGCGTGGAATTTCCAGACTTCCTCCGGGCCTTCAAATACATATTTTGTGCCGTCTTTAACGCTGCGGAAAGAATTGATTTCTGCTCCGTGCGTGCTGATAACTACTTCGTAGTTGCTGTTTTTAAGTGTGATTGTCATAGGTTTATTCTAGCACAATCTATTATATTTTCGCAAATAGTGCTATTATTTTCTTTAATATAACTTAAGGAGTTTTTATGTTTAACAGAGTCGAATACAAAAAAAATGCTCTCGCTATCCTGCATAACAACTGGAGCCTGCCATGTCTCCTCACAATTATCTATGTAGTCCTTGGCTGTTTTGCTGACATGACCCCCTTCCTCGGTATAATCGTTAGCGCAATTATGAGTGTTGGAATTTCCTTTACCTTAATGAAAATGGCTTATGTTTTCACTTCAGGCAATCTCCAGACAGAAAAAGTTTCTTTCTCTACATTTTTGGAGGCACTGGAAGACCGTTGGCTTGTTTCTCTCCTGGCCGGTCTCTGGAACGCACTTTGGGTCATTCTCTGGTCCCTTCTCTTTATCATCCCAGGAATCGTAAAAGCCTACAGCTATTCGATGATGTTCTATGTAGTCGCAGAAAATCCAAAAATTGGAGCAATAAAAGCCATGGATATCAGCAAAATCCTTACACAAGGCCACAAGGCTGATTTGTTCATAATGGACTTGAGCTTCCTCGGCTGGATAATTTTGAGCATACTTTCATGCGGAATCGGTTTTATCTGGCTCTATCCCTACATGACCATGACTGAAATAAACGCATACTACGACTTAAAGCGAATGGTCTTCGCTCAAAACAAACTTACCCCGGCAGATTTCGAGGCATAAGAGGCATACAATGAAGAATAAAAAAGGTCTTTTCATATTAATAGTGCTAATCGCCCTTTCCTTGATTTTCGGAATCAAATCAATCATCACAAAAGGCCTTAGCAAGCCCAATTTTTCATTTTCTTTCTCAACCAGCAGCGATTTTGATGACGAATACGAAGACGAATTCAGCGATGAATTTGACGAAGATTTTTCAAACAACGGAACCTTGGGAAGAATCATAAGCATCGCCCGAAACAAAAACACTGATTCACCCGTAACAAGCAAAAAAACTCCCTATATCGCCGTAATTCACATCCGTGGCATAATTTCTGAAGAAAACAAAACCTACAACCAAAAATGGCTTTTAAAACAAATAAAAAAAGCCAAAAATGACCCCAACAATCGCGGGATCATGCTTTTCATCAACTCGCCTGGAGGCACAGTCTACGAATCTGACGAAGCCTATCTGGCCCTCATAAACTATAAGCAAGTCACAAAACGCCCGGTTTTCGCTTACTTCGGTGCTCTCGCAGCAAGTGGTGGCTATTATATTGGCTGTGCGGCAGATGTCATATTTGCAAACCGCAACTGTCTCACCGGCTCCATAGGCGTAATCGCAGGTCAGGTTATGGATGCGACTGAACTTCTCGACAAAGTTGGAGTCAAAATGACCACAATCACGGCTGGAAAAAACAAAAACATGGGAAATTACAACAGCAAGCTCACTGAGGAGCAGCGGGCAATTTTTCAGTCCATTGCAGATGAAGCCTACGAACAATTCACGCAAATCGTTGCAGAATCAAGGGAAAAGCCCATCGAAGAAATCAAAAAAATTGCCGATGGCCGAGTTTACACGGCAAATCAGGCAAAAGCCCTGGGCCTTATTGATGCCGTAGCTGAATACGAAGTTGCCAAAGATGATTTCAAAGACTATTTCTCTGGAACAGAAGAAAAAGCTGGTGAAGAAGTGATTTTTGTTGATTACAAATACCGCTACGAAGAAAACTGGCTCTCACTCATTTCTGGAGCCGCCAGTTTTGCAAAAAATCCAGAGGCCAGCCTTTACCAGCTTATGGGCAATTCCGCCGGAAAATGCCTATATTTATACCAGTAACAAATAAAAAACCATAAAAAGCTTAGCCTGAGCTTATTGTTTTGAGCCGTATTTTATCAGGCTAAGCTCCAGCACTTTCCCGCACAGCTCTTCAGCACCACCATGGCAAAGAGCTGTGGCAAAAGGCCGCCCTACCAAAACACAGTCCGCCCCAAGAGCCATTGCCGTGGCAACATCTTTTGGGGAGCGAATTCCGCCATCAATCCACAATTCCCCGCAATATTTTTTTATTTCGCTTCCGTATTTTGCAAAAAATTCTGCCGTGCTGCCCCGTCTGGTGTCGATTCTTCCGCCATGATTTGAAATATAGGCTATATCAGGCTTAACTTCCTTGATTAGGGCAATATCTGCCTTGCTAAAAATTCCTTTGATGGCAAAAGGCATTTTAACGTGCTTTTTTATTTCAATTAGCTGTTCGGCAGACTTTTTTTCTAGTTTTACCAAATTCCGCATGGTTAATATATTGTAAGAATCGATGTCAATTCCTGCGACTTTTACGCAATCTTTCGCCCACTCAAAACGCTCCATTATCTTTTCGTTTGAATATGGCTTTATAAAGACAGAAGTACGGGCATCTGGAGCCTCTATCTTGATTTTTTTTAGGGCTTCAATTCCGAACTTGATTTTTTCATCCGGGTATCCGTCTCCTATGCAAAGCCCCACCCCAACCTTGTGCATAGCTTGAATGATTGTATCGTAAAAATCAGATTCTTTGGCAAAACCGATATTTTCAACAGCCCCTGTCATTGGAGCGATACTTATGGAAGGAATGCGAAATTCTGGCTCCAAATCAAGGAATTTATTTATCTTTTCTATATATTTGCTTCGTACAACTTCCCAGGCCGCACAGTTCAGAATGAAGTTTTCATTTTTCTTCGTTCCGCCCATTCCTGGAAGCTGTGAAATACAGCCTTTTCCGTTGCAGACCTTGCAGAAATTGCATTTAAAATTATTTTCACTCACATAAAGAGTATAACAAAATAGCCGATAATCATAAAGTATGAAGAATCAAAAATATTCGGCTGTTGCAGGAATCGCACTTTTCATTCTTGCGGCTTTATTCTCAATCTCATTGCTTTTAGTTGCCTTTGATTTTGGCGGAATTAACCCCGCTAAAAATTCATTTTTTTATTCACTTGGAAAAATGTTCACAGGCGTTTACGGCTTGTGTTCCATCTGCATTCCGGCTTTCCTGATTGCTGCTGGAATTCAATGCTTCAACGCAAAATGGCGGCTCCGAAACGGCGTACTGCTTCTCGGCTCAATCATTCCCTTCTTCACTTTAGACGCAATTGAGCACATCTGCCGAATGATACTTGCTTCCGACAGCGACAGCATAATGCTGGTCAAACTTTCATCAACATTGCTGATTGGCGCTCTGATTCTCGCCGCAGAATACCTCCTTCTCTCAATTTTGGGCGACATTTTGGAAAATTCCCTGGCCAGTAACAAAGACATCGATATTGATGATGAAGAAATTCTTGATGAAACAGAGTCAGATGATGATGATGAAATTCAGCTTTTTGAAAGCGAAAAAGAAACAGAAGAAGCAAACGATGAAGATAAAATCGACTTGGCCCATGATAAAATTTTCCTTCAGCAAAAAGAAATTCTCAAAGATTTAATCAATGACGGAAAAGAAAAAGTTGAGGAAGAAGTCGAAAATATAGAAGATGAAAACGCAACCATCGCAGACAATCCGACAATCATAGAAAATGATACTTTAATCGCAGATGAACCTCTTCCAGAAAAAATTGAAGAAAGTCTGCCTGAGCCACCAAAAGAAGAATCTCCATTCGAGCATATTTTTGACTCACAAGAAAAAGCACACGAAGAAGAGCTCCAGAAAAACGAAGAAGTCGCACTTCCGCCTGCTGAAATAACATTCGAAGATTCTGAGCCAAAGTCAAGTTTTGTCGCTACAGAAGAAGAAACAAGCGAAGAAAAAACAGAAATTGCTCTCTCTGAGCCAAACGAAGCCGAAGCGGACAAAGAAAGCCAAGAAAGCCTTTCATCTGAGCCAGAAGCAGAATTTACAGAAGAAGAGTTTACGGAAGAAGAATTCACAGAGCCGGAGACAAGCAGCATTGAGTCGGTAGAACCTGAATTTGAAGAAGAATTCGAGGAAGAAGAAGTTCCCGTAAACACAGAAGATTTTCAAACAGAATTCGATGATATGAGCGATGTCCAGCCGGTAGAATTCAATCAGGAAGAAGAAAGTTTTGAAGATTTCTCAGAAACACTTGCTCCAGAAGAGTCTTTTGAAGAGCCAGAAGATTTTTCAAACGACACAGAGGACGATTTTTCTGAGCCGGTAATTGAAGACGAGGCTTTTGATGAAGCAGAATCAAGCATTCAGGCAGAAGAAAGTTTTGACGAGCCGAAAACAGGATTTGAAAATGATAATCTTCTCGAAGAAGCAGAGCCAATAGCCGAAACCGAAGAAGTCTTCAATGAGCCAGAGCCAAATTTTGAAAACGAGGAAACTTTTGAAGAACCTGAGCCAACTTTTGAGTCAGAAGATGGGACTGAGGAAGCAGAAACTCTTGATGTTGAAGAAAACAATGAGCTTACCGAAGAGGAAAATCCGGCAGATTTCATCAATATCGAGGATATTTCAGACAATGACGAGGATGACATTTTCTCAGGCGATGATGATGACGAATCTCTCGGCGTTGAAGACATTTTCTCACAAATGGAGGCAGATGCCGCTGCAAATCCCGTCTTCAAAAATCCAGAAGAGCTTCCGGCCCGAGACTCCCTTTATCAGAACACCTCCAGCGAAAACACGCAGATTGAAGCAGAAGAAACTAAGACAACACGCAAATTAAGTGAATACAAAATCCCCACAGATTTGCTGGAAAAATTTGAAAATGACGAATACTGGCGCATCGATGACGAAACCAAAGCCGCAGGCCAAAACCTCAAGCAGACCCTGAATGAATTCGGCATTGAAGCTGAAGTCACCGGAATCCGAAAAGGCCCGGTCGTCACCATGTTTGAGCTGTTGCCTGCCCCAGGCGTAAAGTTGAGCAAAATCGTCAACCTGCAGGACAATATTGCCCTTGCACTGGCAGCAAAATCTGTCCGTATCGTTGCCCCGATTCCAGGAAAACATGCAGTCGGTATCGAAATTCCAAACAAAGAGCGGGCAATCGTTTCTTTCCGTGAAATCATTGAGCAGCCTCTTCCCGAATACAAAAAAATGGCCATCCCTGTCATTTTGGGAAAAGACATTTCCGGCCAGTCACAGATTATTGACATTGCAAAAACACCACACCTGCTTATTGCTGGTGCAACAGGAGCCGGAAAATCTGTCTGCGTAAACTCAATCATTCTTTCTATTTTGTACAACCGCTCTCCAAACGATGTCAAACTGATTATGGTTGATCCAAAAGTCGTCGAGCTTAAACTTTACAACGACATTCCTCACCTTTTGACCCCGGTTGTCACCGAGCCAAAAAAAGCCCTGCAAGTCTTACAGTATTGTATCTGTGAAATGGAAAGACGCTACGCACTCCTCGATGGAATGGGAGTCCGTGACATCGTAAGCTACAACACGCGAATACGAGAGCGACATATTGCCACGGAAAAATTACCCTACATTGTCGTAATTATCGATGAGTTCGCAGACTTAATGGCCACTAGCGGCAAAGAACTTGAAACAAGCGTTGCCCGCCTCACCGCAATGAGCCGTGCGGTCGGAATTCACCTTGTTCTTGCAACCCAACGACCTTCAGTTAATGTCATTACAGGTCTTATCAAGGCAAACATCCCGAGTCGAATCGCCTTCATGGTTGCCAGCCGTACTGACTCAAACATCATTATTGACAGCACGGGAGCCGAAAAATTGCTGGGCAAGGGCGACATGCTCTATACCTCAGCCGTCAACCCCATTCCAACCCGAATTCAGGGAACGCTCGTCGGCGACAATGAAGTTGAGCGGGTCGTGGATTATGTCAAGACTTTCGGGGGACCAGACTACATTGATGATGAGATTTTCGTTGATGACGATGAAGAAGAAGACAACGAGCCTGGCATCTTCAGCGATGGCGAAGACCCGCTTTATGATCAGGCCTTGCAAATTGTCGTCCAGACAGGAAAAGCAAGCGCCAGTTACCTGCAACGCCGCCTAAAAATCGGCTACAACCGGGCCGCCCGCCTTGTTGAAGACATGGAAGAAAGAGGAATTGTAGGACCTGCAAACGGCTCAAAACCCCGGGAAGTAATCCATGTACCATGATAAAAAAAGCACCCGGATTCGGGTGCTTTTGATTTTTAAAGATTAAAACTAGCAGATAACGACTGAGTTATCTGTTGAGCTGAATGGGGCAGGAATATATTTATCAGCAGCCCAATCGTTCTCCCAGCGCGATCCGTCAAGAAGATATCGGAACTGATATTCTTTGCCAGGTTCAAGAGCGAGCTTGACTGAGAAAGAACCGTCCTTTCCTTTTTTGAGTGGAGTTTCTGTTGAGCTCCAGCTATTAAAATCTCCAGCGATGGTTACGGTTTTTGCTCCCTGTGCAGCTTCTGGAGAAACCGAGAATGTTACATTACATGTCTTTTTGTCTTTTGAATAAGATTTTTTTAATGCCATGACAAAGCTCCCTTTTGAAATGATAAAATAATTTTATACTAAAAAGAATTTATATTCAAGTTTTAGATGATTAAATTCACCTTAAAAATTATAAATTTCTATTTTTTGCCTTTTCCTTTTGGTGCCTTTCCTGTTGTAAGCCAGTTTTGTGAAAAATATCCGTCAGAAATCGGCTCATCAAAAACAAATTCCTTTACAGTAGCAATGGTTTTACGACCAGTAACAAGATTGGTGATTACATTCTTGCGGCGCAAAGGATACTCAATTCCGGTTTTTCCTTTTACCATGTCAATTTTAAGGCACTCATAAGTCTTAATCATCTTGTCTTTATTATCGTAAAATTCAATTCGGACAGGAATGTATGTCTTTTTGTCAAACCATGAAAGCCGATAGTGATATTCAACTTCACTTCGCTTGTAAGGATCAGAACGCATTTTCCAACAATTATAAGTCGTGCCGCCTACAGTGATTTTGGCATTTGAATCAAGGATTTCATTTTTATCCTCGTCTTCATTGCGGATAGTCATGTCGTTATAAGTAAATTCTGTGCCACCGAAAGATTTTGTACGCTCTGTCATTGGGATTCGACGAGACTGGCGAAGTTTTGGCATGTAAACCCAGCGGTCATCAGCTTTCTTGAGTTTTTCAAGCTGAAGAACTCTCATTCCTTTTACGCTGGCCGGTGCCTTAAAATCGAAAGCAACATTTTTAAGACCATTATCAACACCGCTACCATACTGCTTGATTTCAAGCGTCTCAGATTTTCCGTTTTTTTCAACATTCTCCAGCTGAAGAAGCGAATAGTTAAAATCCGGAACTCTATCCAAATCACAATAAATTTTGGCGATTTCTTGTGCTGTCTGAGCTGAAAGGCTAAATGATGCAAGCAAAACAAGCATTTTAAATAATTTTGTTACTTTCATATAGACCTCCAAATTTAGATATATTAGAGATTATTTAATTCTAACATATATCGCGGAAAAATCAATAATAAATTAAGCATTCTTTATAAATAAAAAAGCTGCTGCTCAAACTACAAATCAGAACTTTCTAAACCTGTCATTCGGGCATTTTTCAAAATACTCAAGCACTCTTTTTCGAGCATCCTCGTTATCGCTTGCATTTATCATAGAAGTCTGAAAATAATGGCCAAAACTGAAATTAAGGCAATAGAAAGCAAAAAATCGCTGGAGTCGGGTTTTCCAGAATTCAGGAGGCTGGAAACGCTCCACATCATCGATAAAGCGAAGTGCCAGCTCCTGGGCATCAAAGGAGAGCTGAGACTGAGATGCTGAAATAAATTCAGCAGGACACGCTCCTGCATTTCCTAATTCGTGTGAATTAGTGCAATTCGTGTCTGCCTCATCTGTCATTGTCGGACTTGCTCCCCCTGTCATTGTCGGGCTTGACCCGACAATCTCCCTGAAAATCCAGGGCTTCTGTGCCGCCGCTGTGGCAATCATAATGCCCTGAGCGTGGGGAGCAGTTTTTTTTGCAAGCTCATAAGAATCCCGGTCTTTTACATCGCCGTTGAGAATCACAGGAATTTGGGGGAATCTCACGGCCAGACGCTCCACCGCCTGCCAGTCCGAGTGCCTTGAATGTTTCTGCTTTTGAGTGCGGGCATGAAGGGTAATCATCTGAACGCCTTCTTCTGTTAACATGGCGCAAAATGAATGTAACTTTTCCTCAGTATATTTTTCGTCGCCCAAACGAAGCTTTACAGAAAGTCTTTTTGCAGGCCGACCATCTTTGGCCGCATTTTCAAGGGCCGATTTTACTGCACGAACCATAGCCTGAGTTTCTTCAATGGGCTTTAGCATCCATGCGATTCCTGCTCCAGTTTTTGCAATCTGAGGAGCTGAACAGCCCATGTTCAAATCTATGCCAATTCCGCCTCTTTCGGCCAGAAAAGAAGCCGCCTGAGCCATTTTCTCACCGTTTTTGTCAGTCAGCTGCCAGACCAGTTTTTCAGGCTCCGGTCCGTCAAGAAGATAAAATTTTTCCCAAGCCCCGCCCGCAAGCAGGGAGGAAGCGTTAATCATCTCGTTAAAATATTCGTCACAGCCGCCAAATCGCCCCACAAGATTTCTGAATGCCTGATGAGTAATGGCATCCATCGGAGCAAGAAAAAGTTTCATTGGGTGCCACCGCCTTCGGCGGTCGGGCTTTCCGCTGTTCCGCTATCCGCTTCATTGCTCCACTTCGTTCCGCAACGGCTGACGCCGCAGCTACAATCCCTGGCACTTTGCTCATCTAAGAATCTTTGGAAAATTTCAGCGGCAATTCCGCATAATTCTGCACAGGGTCTTTTTTTGTAATATTCTTCAGTGCGGGCTTCACTTACAGGAACAGAGAAGTCATGGGCATCAGCCTTTTTTTCATTCATCAGCTTTTCGCTGCTTCCCATAGGAACAAGTCCCAAAAGTTCACGGCAGATAATCGAACCATTGATTTTTCGGAATTCAGCCGCAAGACTCTGGGCAGTCGCATAAGTCTCATCTTTCTGCGCTTTATCTCCGCCCAGGCCATTGATTTTCAGGCCAGCCTTAGCTTTTTTGGAATTCAGCATTCCAAGACAGAAGAGCATTCCGCTGACAGTTCCGCAAACTTCACGCATACGGCTCATGCCGCCACCAAAAGGCTGTACGAGGGCAACAATCTCTTCGGGGGAATAACCAAATTCCTCCGCAAAAACCGCTGCCACCGACTGAGTACAATTCATTCCAGATTTGAAATTAGCCGTAGCCCTTTGGCGAGCCTCTTGTGGGGTCATAGCGCTCCTTTTAAACACGAATTAACACTAATTCAGTGTAATTCGTGTCTCCTTACACCGCTTTTATCAAATCGACTGCCGCATCCAGGAATTCTGCGTCCAGCCGCTCAACATCGCCTTCATCGATTGCTTTGGAAATATCCTCGCTCATTGGGATTCTCGCCAGAACCGGGATTCCGTAGTCTTTTGCGATTCCGTTGATGTTGCTTTCGCCGAAGACTTTGATTTCTTCGTTACAATGGGGGCATTTTACATAGCTCATGTTTTCCACGAGGCCTACAATAGGCACCTTCATCATATTGGCCATTTTTACAGCCTTCTCCACAATCACTCGGACAAGCTGCTGGGGAGAAGAGACGACGATAATTCCGTCAATAGGAAGAGACTGAAAAACCGTGAGGGGAACATCGCCCGTTCCCGGAGGCATATCAACGAACATAAAATCAACATCGTTCCAGACAACATCCGTCCAGAACTGTTTGACCGCCCCTGCAATTACAGGACCACGCCACAAAACAGGATCTGTTTCCTTTTCGAGAAGGAAATTCATGCTCATAAGCTGGATGCCGCTTTCTGTTTTGACCGGGTAAATCGCCCCAGACTTGTCGCCCATTGCTTTTTGATCAGCAACGCCGAAACTGGTAGGAATTGAAGGACCCGTAATGTCAGCGTCCAAAACAGCCGTCTTGAAACCGTTTTTCTTCAATTTTGAAGCAAGGAGAGCCGTCACGAGGGATTTTCCGACACCACCCTTACCAGAAACAATTCCGATTACCTTTTTAACACAACTTCCCTCGCGGAGAGTCGCCCGCAAGTCCTTAGATTTACAATTTGAGCCGCAGCTTGAACAATCGTGCGTGCATCCTTCAGCCATTTTAGTACCTCTGTTTCAGATTCTTTTCTTCTATAAAGATAATTAAACATCCGTGTTTTGACAAGAATTTTTGCAGTCAACTGCCTTTTTGCCAGCTCCTTGTGGCAGTTTTTTCGGATTATGTTATAATTTCAATATGAAACAAAATCGTTACATCGCCGCCATCGTCGGCACAGGCAGAATCGGATTCACACTTGGCTTTGACAAAAAAAGGGAGCAGCCCGCAAGCCACACAATGGCACTTTTGGAAAACAAGCGAATCAAGCTGATTGCCGCCGCCGATACAAACGAAGAGAATCTTGAAAACTGGCGAAAATATGTCCGAAAACATAACAGCAAAAAAGATTTCACGCTCGTTTTTCCGACAAGCAAGGAACTCTACGAAAATGTCACCTGCCTCGACATAATCACTGTGGCGGTAAACGAAGACAATCATCTCGAAGAATGTATCAAGGCCATTGAATATAAACCCCGCCTTGTAATTCTGGAAAAGCCCGTTGCCCTCAACTCAGAAGAAGCCGAAAAAATCCGTGCCAAGGCTCTGGAATGCAGAGTTCCTGTCATGGTGAACCACGAACGGCGATTTGCAAAAGACTATCTTTCGGTAGTTAAAATGATTGGGCAAATCGGAGACATACAATCGGTAGTCGGAGAACTGGACTCTGGACTGCGTATTTATGGCGAAGAATTTGAAAAAGACGGAACTTATTCGCTCTTGCACGACGGCACCCATTTGGTGGATATAATTCAGTTTTTGCTGGGCGGGAATCTCGCCAAAGAGGATAAAACTAACGACCGTTCGGAAGAAAAAGAGCAATTCTCAGACAAAAAGGATTCAGCTTCAAGCAAAGAAAGTCCTTGCCAAATCCTGAAAAATCCTCTCGTCACAGGCGTTTTTAAGGACGAAAAAGGAATCGTGCGAAATTTTTCCGCTCACTATCAATCGGTAGTTAGTTCTTTCGGCACAATCCCCGAAATTACAATCAAAATGAGCGGCCGCAGTAAATTCTTTGAATTCAGAATCGAAATCCTGGGTACGCTGGGTAAAATCTGCATCGGAAACGGCTTTGCAGAACTCTTCCTTCGCAAGGAATCAAAACTCTACACGGGCTTTTACTCCCTCACCAGGCAAAAACTCAAGCTACCCAAAAAAACCGGCTACTTTTCAGGCATGATTCAAAACGCGGTGGATTTTTTGGACGGCCAAAGCGAGCTTGTCTCGCCGCTTGAAGATGCAATCAGCGATTTGCGTGCTCTGGAGGAGATTAAGGCGGGGCTAAAGTAAAACTACTGGCTAGTGGGCGAATTTTCCGTATTTCGTCTGATTCTCAGCAGCCTTTTGCGAAATAAAACGCTCCATTGTCCTTTCCAGAGACTTGCGGGCGATTTTCATTGCATCTACCAGAGCCTTGTCACAGGCTTCGCGAAGTTCCTTGGGATAAAAGGCACCGTCTTTTCGCAAAGGGCACTTTACAGGAAGATAAATCCAGTTTTCATATTCGCTTTCTCTGATTTGCAATGCATTGAATCCAGAAAGGTCTTCGGCATCAAGTGGATTTTCTGTGTTCACGCTGATTGAAAAAGCATATTCGGGCTGATTTTTTTCAAAATCCGGCACAAAACCGATAAAAAAGAGCATATCAATCTGTCTTTCCCAAAAATATCGCCCGGTTCCATATTCAGAATTCTGCCCCGCCCCTTTGATAAAAAATGAATCGTCGAGAGTCTCAAGGTAAGCGGAGCAAAAATCAAGGATTTCTTTTTGTTTTGTGTCAGGCTCACTGCTGCCAAAACGAAGGGGAAGCCCGTCAAAAGCCGTTTCTTCATTTTTTGGGGATTCAGCCGCCGCACTGCCAAAATCAGGACGGGGCAAGTCCAAAGTCGTAGCGTCGTCTCTGAATACATCAAGAGAAACATTCAGGGCATCTGCAAGGGCAAGAAGGTGAAATGAATCTGGGGTGCGCGAGCCTTTTTCCCATGTGCGAATCGCATCATCGCTCACGCCAAGAATCTCGGCAAACTGCGAGCGTTTCAGTCCGCGCATTTTCCGTAAAACCGCAATTTTTTTATGTATACTTAATGATTCCATAATCTGCTCCATGTGCAAAAATTATCGCACAATTCGGCAGCAGAAAAAAGTGACACTTGTCGGTTTTTAAAGCGTGTTAATTACAATTCAGCAAAAGAAATTATATCTTTTGCCTGTTTTTCATTTATTGATTTTTGTTTTTTTTCGTCGTCACAATACTCTTTTTTGATATATTCAACATCGTTTCCGTTTTCATAAGACTTTATGCAGTTCATAGAAAAACCGCAAGTCCGGCTGGCACAAAAAATAATATCGCATTTTTCGCTTATGAAATATTTTAAACTTTCAACAAGATTTTCTGTTTCGCCTTCGCTTTCTATACCAATCTTTTTTCCGTTGATGTTATCTAATATTACTGAAAAATCTCCCCAGTCTTCTTCATATCTTACACGCTCTGTAAACGATGGGTATTTTTCTTTGAGATTTTTGCGAATCATTCCTAATGTTGTTGTTTTTCCTTTGTTAGCAGCACCGTATACTGCATAAATATTTGCCATCATTTTCTCCTTTTTTACAACAATATAATGTTTTACATTTAAAACTATATTACATCATTTTATAACAGTCAAACAAAATTTTGTCGAAATTCTTTTATTTCAATTTATTGAATAATTTTAGTCAAAGTCGCTACTGATGAACCATTATTAACTTTAGACCAATAAACCAAATTAAAATTAACAAGTCGCGTTTTTCCTGTTATCTTGGTGGAATCTTTATAATATTCGTAATTCCAAGTAGAGTTTTCGTCTTCAATTTTTATTGTAAGTTTTTCACAACCAGAGAATGTATTACTATAAATTTTAATAACACTTGCAGGAATATTTATGCTTGTAAGATTTTCACAATTTTCAAACGCTCCCCATCCAATTTCGGTAATAGCGTTTGGAATCAAGACATCGGTAAGACTTGTACAGTCATAAAACGCAGTCCATCCAATTTTTGAAACATTTGTAGGAATGTTTATTTTAGACAGTTTTGAACAGCCATTAAATGCATAATCACCTATCTCTGTTACAGAATCTGGAATATTAACGCTTGTAAGACTTGCACAGTCATAAAACGCAGAAGAACCTATCTCTGTTACGGAATCTGGAATATTAATGCTCGTAAGACTTGTACAGCCAGAAAATGCAGAAGAACCTATCTTTGCGGGATTGCCTTTGATAACAATTGACTCAATCGAAGAACAGTCTTTAAAAGCATAATCTGGTATTATGCCCGAATTAACCGTAACGCTTTTTAAAGATGTCGGTATATTTGAATTATTTGCTGCTGGATAATAACGTGATCCAAAAATTTGGGCAAAAACAGAAGAACCACCATCAACAGTATCATTTATGTTATTTCCGACAAAAGGAATTGCTATACTTTCAAGTGATGAACAGCCATTAAATGCATAATCACCTATCTCTGTTACGGAATCTGGAATATTTATGCTTGTAAGACTTGTACAGTTTTCAAATGCCCAATCACCTATCCATGTTACAGAATCTGGAATATTTATGCTTGTAAGATTTGCACAATTTTTAAACGCGCTCAATCTAATTGTGTTAACAGCGTTTGGAATCAAGACATCGGTAAGACTTGTACAGCCTTCAAATGCACCATCATCTATCCATGTTACGGAATCTGGAATGTTTATGCTTGTAAGATTTGCACAGCCTTTAAATGCATAATAACCTATCTCTGTAATTTGTGTTTGTTCAGACAAATCTAAAGATACTTTTATATCAGGTCTCGTTTCGTAAAGTTTTTTCAAGACACTGCCGATTTCTTCAAGCATCTCGTTAGTCAAGTCAAAGTCAGGCTTTATAGTTCCGCTGGCTGTCATTGTCCAGATTTGCGCAGCACAGTCATTTACCCAGAGTGCATAAAGCGAAACTTCGCTATATCTTCCATCAGAACTGATAGAAGAAGAGATAAGCTCACAATCACTGTATATTTTAGCACCATATATGTATGAATATAAAGAGCTTATGGAACGACTCCAGCCAATAAAAGTATAATGCGCTTTGTCGATAGTAAAGGCGTTTTTATGCAATTCTTCTTCGATGCCATAGGTGAATACCTGGTCTTCCATTGTACCATTTCCACCCTTTGCATTGAATTTTATCGTGAAAATCCATTTTGCATAGAGCGTCATATCGCCTTTGACGACATCAGTTTCAAAATTCCATTTTTGCTTAAAAGCCTCGTCAAGATACCACCCTTCAAGCTTATACCCCTCTTTGCTGACAGAAGGAGGCCACTCAATAAGACTATCATAGTCATATGTATTTGTGCTTGAATTTTTCCCTTTAGTCGGCTCATTTGCTTCAAAAGTGACAGTATATGATTTTGCCTTCCAGGCTGCCACACTCTGCATATCATCACAAATTACATAATCACCCTTATACTTTATGTATGGATAATTATAAGAACTCCATCCCCAAAAATCATAGCCTTCGGCAGTCAGTTTATATTTTTCATCGCTATAAATTTCGGATATTTTGTCCATTGAAGTTCCACCATCAACTACAACTGGCTCTGGCGTAGTTCCATGTTCCGTTACAAAAGTAATCGTACACTTCTTTTTCTGCCACTGAGCAGTTACTGTAATGTCGTCCTCTAAGTTTCCGGAATAAGACCAATTTTCTTCCGCTTCCAAGTTAAGGAGTCTGCCATTATACTTCCAACCTAGGAAGTCCCGCAAACCTTCATCATCTGTAAGTTTGTAGTTATCGGCAGAGAGAGTTTCTGCAAGTTGCGCATATGAGCCATAAAATCCAGAAATCGCTTCTGGAGCCACACCTCGCTCTGTTTCAAAAGTAACTGTACACTTTTTCAACCATCTTGCCGTCAATGTAATATCTTCATTTATATGATATCTCCAATAATAACTGCTTAAATCTTCATTATCGGGGGTGAGGAGTTGGCTTCTCCCCGACGACGAGGTTTTACCTTCCCATCCAACGAATCCCCAAACACCCGCTTCATCTGTAAGAATATAGGTGTCCTCTGTGAGCATTTCAGCAAGTTTTTCAAAAGAAGTTCCTGTTGGAACAGAAATCGCTTCGGGGGCAGTTCCATACTCTGTGGAGAAAGATACAGTTTGATCCCATTTTGCAGTGAGATGGATTTCCACATTTCCTTCTATCGGAATTCTATAGCCTGATGTAATTGGAATTTCCTTACTCTCGCCATCTGAATAAATAGTTGTCCACCAGCCTTTAAAATTATGCCCCTCACATGAAAGTTCCGGAAGTTTTTCTTCTGTAAGAACTTCGTTTTCCTTTACAGTAGTATTTTGCGGACAATGTTCAGAATCATATTTTGAATAATAAGATAAATTACGAGAATATCTCGTTCGCCAAAATCCGCTCACTGTTATACTTGCGTCAATAGTTTCACCAAGAGTAAGTTTTGTCGATATAAAAGAACTCTGATTCCACCAGCCATTAAAAACCCATTCTTCACCTGTCATGTAGGATTTTGGCTCAGGAATAGCAAGATCATCTTCTGTGATGGTGTATGGCTCGTCAAAGTAAATTGTCTTGTATGTTGAGCTTGAAGGAACAGTGTTTTTGTTTAGCTCATAGCTAAGCTTATAAGTAATTTTGTATTTGCCAGTTTGTGTATTTTGACCGCCAGTTTGTGTATCATCAGTTTTAGTTCCATCGTTTTTTGTTTCTTCGGTCTTTGTTTCTTCGGTTTTCTTAGAAGATGAGTCTCCATCTCCGCTTTCCGTCTGACATGCCGGAAAACAAAAGAAAAGTCCGCACACGGCTAAAATCGAGAATAATCGCAAAAATTTCGCTTTCATAAAAAGCCTCCCTACTTGTTTAACCGGAAAATTATCGCACAAGCAATTCACCCGGAAAAGTGACAGTTGTCGGGTTTTAACATCATACTGTCAGATTTTGCGTATCTTCATACAGTATAATGTTCTATTTTAAAATGGTATTCCAAATAACTGTAAAAATCAATTACAAAATAACAGTATTTTGCTAATTTTTCCTATAAATATGGACTTCAGGGAACGATTAAGAGAAGAAATCGCATTTTCGGGCTTGTCTTACAAAGAACTTTCCTCACAAACAGGCATTTCACATCGGACTATAATCAGTTATGTAAGCGGGCAGGCCTGTATGCCATCCGCCGATGCCGCTGTTAAACTTGCGAAAGTCCTGAACACGAGCGTTGAATATCTGATTATGGGCGATAAAAATTCATTTCCTCACGAAGACGACAAAGAATCAAGGGAATTGCTCCATATTTTCAAGAAATTGCCTGCCGCACAAAAAAAACTTTTAATTGCCATCGCCGATGACATCGGAAAGATGAGCTAGGCTTTTATTTTTCTTGCTGCATTTCATCACATTTCTATCTCACTCATTTTCTGCTATACTGTCTTCTATGAATATTCTGATTCTCCAGCCGCCAATCGTTCAGCTGAACACGGCTTACCCCAGCGGTGCCTATCTCTCTGCCTTTTTCAAGTCTCTCGGTCACAAGACCCGCTGGCTCGATTTGAGCCTAGAGCTTTACTACGAGATTTTTTCCCGCGCGGGGCTGACCAGGCTTTTTTCCCTTTGTTCAGAGAAAGCCCTGAGCCTGGCGGACAAGGCGGAGAAATCTGGAGACGAGGCGACGGCCTTCAATCTGCGCCGCTATGTCGCCCAAAAAGATTTGTGGATTAACTGGATTGATTTTATCACGGCGATTTTGCGGCCGGGCAGGCACGATTCCTTTTCTTCGGGCTACGAAAATGCCCACCGCTTTGTCTTTGGCGCCCATGTTCCCCGCGGCTCCCGAATGGAAAATTACCTCGCAAATCTTACCCACGATTTAACCACCGACGATGCCCGCTCCCTAGCCAGTTTTGCCCTTGCCGACCTTGCGGATTTTATCGCCGTAGCCTTTGACAAGAATTTTTCCCTGGTGCGCTATGCCGAAAGCCTCACCGTAAGCGAGTCGAGTTTTTCTGAGGTCGAAAAAGGAGCGGATTCCCCGATTCTAAAGGAATTTTACGAGCCATTGTTGCAGCGATTTTTTATGAAAGGGGAAAGTCTTCCCCTCGCTACAGCCGCTTTCGCGTCTTCCGCTACCCCTTCTGCGGGGGAATCCCCCGCAACGCCCCCAAAAACCCTCGTCCTTATTTCAATTCCTTTTGCGGGAACATTTGCGGCAGCCCTTGCAACCGGACGATTTTTCAAAAATCATTTTAAAGATTCTGTCTATGTCAGCTTCGGCGGCGGCTTCGTGAACACAGAATTACGAGATACAAACGAACGAAAGTTAGCCAATTACTGCGACGCAATCTGCTACGACAGAGGATATGCTTCATACAAAGAGTTAGTAAGTAGGAGGGAGCAAGGAGCAAGAAGCAGTGAGCAGTTAAAACCTGCGGAAAGTGTATCGGAACTTGGGGAAATTGCCCCTATTTTCAAGTTGAGGCAGTTCACTAAACTACCAGACGGTAGCACATCTATCATTGAGCCGCTTTCCGACGAGTCTTCCGAAGAATACAAACGAGCGTTAGTCTATGAAAAAGAAGTCACCATGTCCTTAATTCCGGATTTTTCAGACATCGATTTTTCCCAATACCCCCGATTGATTGACGACACGAATCCCATGCACCGGCTCTGGTCAGATGGCAGCTGGATCAAGGCTTACATGGCTCACGGCTGCTACTGGCACAAATGCGCTTTCTGCGATGTCACGCTGGATTATGTAAAAGGATATTGTCCAACGAACGTTAGTAAGTTATATGAAGGTTTACTCGCTCAGTGCAGGGAAAAGGGCGTCTACGGCATTCATTTTGTTGATGAAGCCATGCCTCCCGCCATGATGATTGCCTTTGCCAGGGAGAACATCGCCCACGGCTCGCCTATCACCTGGTGGGGAAATGTCCGCTTTGAAAAGAGTTTTACCCGCGATGTGGCGGACTTCCTCGCTTACGGCGGCTTAATCGGAGTTTCTGCAGGTCTTGAATCTGCCACAGGAAAC